>UOGH01000111.1_pt1 | contig 13460 bp, 8 predicted proteins | sample 1989771 | NCBI WGS metagenome assembly UOGH01 (sample SAMEA4712198, study PRJEB27164) | hydrothermal vent metagenome | biome: marine basaltic hydrothermal vent biome; feature: marine hydrothermal vent; material: mineral | place: Pacific Ocean | collected 2011-06-14/2011-07-23 | depth 1691 m | reverse complement strand
GGGCTTCAGAGGCAGGAAAAGAGACCGTTGGCAAGATAACCATTGATCAGGCGAAGGAGATTGCCACGACCAAGATGCCTGACCTTAATGCCTACAGAGTTGATGAGGCTGTAAATATTATAAAGGGTACTGCCAGGAGCATGGGCATCGATGTGGTTGAAAATTGACGATTGGTAGCAGTTAGAGGATATAGAGGATCGTCAATCGTAAATCAAAAAGGAGGAATTTGAGTTTTATGGGTAAAAAGATTATAGAGGCCAGGAAGAAAGTAGATACAACGAGGGAATATTTCCTTGATGAGGCCCTGGATATTATCAGGGAGACCTCTTTTGCAAAGTTTGATGAGAGTGTAGACCTTGCTGTAAATTTGGGGGTTGACCCCAAGAAGTCAGACCAGATTGTCAGAGGGACGGTCTCACTGCCTCACGGAACAGGCAAGAAGGTCAGGGTTCTTGTTTTTGCCAGGGGAGAGAAGGAAAAAGAGGCACTTGAGGCCGGCGCTGATTATGTCGGGGCTGAAGACCTCGTGGAGAAGATACAGAAGGGCTGGCTCGAGTTTGACAAGGCCGTGGCTACCCCCGATATGATGGGGTTGGTCGGGAAGATTGGAAAGATACTCGGGCCAAGGGGATTGATGCCCAACCCAAAACTTGGGACTGTTACTTTTGATGTTGCAAAGGCGGTTAAGGAGATAAAGGCAGGTAAGGTTGATTTCAGGGTTGAAAAGGGAGGCATTGTTCATATGTCGGTTGGCAAGACTTCCTTTGATAATGAAAAGCTTGCTGAAAATATAAAGGTTGCATTAAGTGCACTTATGAAGGCCAAGCCCGCGGCTGCCAAGGGTAAGTACATAAAGAGTGTTGTTCTTTCCTCAACAATGGGGCCGGGGATAAAGGTTGATGTAAGCACGGTTATAAAAAAGGCTGCTTAGTTGTTGGCATGCCAGGTTAGGTACTCATCATGTCCGCTGCTCCGGGGGGTAACAACTCTGACTTTCATTATTCCAATTCAAGTAAATGAGACCTTGTGAAATAGCCATAACATTGCTGTAAAGTTTCAGAATAACAGAACATTGTTCTGTCGCCAGGTATTACCTGGTTAAATTTTGGTCAGAGACAGCAGGTTCAAATATTAAATGGTAAAAGCAGATTCAGGATTTTGAATATCTGAAATCATGAAGCTTCAATCAATTTGCCAGCCTGCCGAGACCCGTGAGATTGTTGATTTCTGATTGGCGTTTTTCAATCGTCAATCGTCAATCCAAATTTGGCGTTGTTGTCTCTGGGAAAGGAGGTAGAATCTGAAAACCAGAAAGCAGAAGTCCGGGGAACTTGAGGAACTTAAAGAGAAGTTTGAGCGGGCAAAGGGAGTGGTCTTTACAGACTACAAGGGTTTGACAGTTGCCCAGGTCTCGGAGATGAGAAGGTTGCTCAGGGCGTCCGAGATCGACTACAAGGTGGTAAAAAATACCCTTGCAAGTATTGCTGCTGATGATACACCCGTTTCTGTTGCAAAAGAGCAGTTTATTGGTCCGGTCGGTATAGCTATCGGATATGATGACCCGGTACTGGTTGCCAAAAAGGTCCTGGAGTATGCAAAAGGGAACGAGACGTTAGGGGTGAAGGGTGGAGTAATTGAGGGTAAGTTTATGGACCTCAAAGACTTAAAAAGTGTGGCAAGTCTTCCGCCAAGGAATGTTCAGCTTGCAATGCTTGCCGGTGCCATGGCTGCCCCGATGTCGAAGATGGCGTCACTCCTGCAGGCAACCATCCGGAAGTTTGGCTATGCCCTTAACGGGTTGAAAGAAAAGAAGGGTCAGTAGCGTATTATTGATAACCGTTGACTGATAACAAATAACAATATTCCTAAGGAGGATAGAAAGAATGGCAGACGTTACAAAGGAGCAGGTTTTTGAATTTATTGATAATATGACAATCCTTGAAATGTCACAGTTTATCAAGGAGTTTGAAGAGAGGTATGGTGTGGAGGCTGCAGCCCCGGTTGCTATGGCTGCCATGCCGGCAGGTGCCGCTGAGGCCCCTGCTGAAGAAAAGACGAGTTTTGACGTGGTGCTTACAGCTGCCGGTGACAAGAAGATTCAGGTAATCAAGGCTGTCAGGGAGATCACGGGTCTTGGCCTGAAGGAGGCAAAGGCTGTAGTGGACAGTGCCCCGGCACCTGTCAAGGAGGGTGTTTCAAAGGATGAGGCAGAGGCTGTCAAGGCAAAACTTGAGGAACAGGGAGCTACTGTAGAAATAAAGTAAAACCGTTAATCGTTATACGCTATACTGGCGACATTGTCATAAATGTATAGCGTATAACGGTTTAACTGTATTTTGATGTGTAATGACGTATTAACTAAAAACGAATTTTGAAAGGAGAACCATGGAAAGGGTTTTAAGAGAAAGACTCAGTTTTGGAAAGGTTCCCCCCTTGTTGGATGTACCATACCTGATTGAATTTCAGAAGGTCTCCTACGAAAGATTCCTTCAGAAGGAGATCTTGCCGGAGAAAAGGAAAGAAGCTGGACTGCAGGCTGCCTTCAGGAGTGTGTTTCCTATTTCCGACTACAATGAGACTGCGACTATTGAATTTATAGAGTATGCCATCAGAAAACCCAAGTTTACAATGAGGGAATGCCTTCATAAAGGTGTTACTTATGGGGCTCCCCTGAAGATAAAAGTCAGGTTAGACCTCTACGAGATTGATGAATCAAAGAACAAGGTGCTTAAGGAGTCAAGAGAGCAGGAAGTTTATATGGGAGAGATCCCGCTGATGACTGATACGGGTACTTTTATTGTAAACGGTACCGAGAGGGTTATTGTAAGTCAGTTACACCGGTCCCCCGGTGTCTTTTTCAGTCCGGACAAGACAAAGACCCATGTAAGCGGCAGGCCGCTCTACACATCAAGGGTAATCCCCTCAAGGGGGTCCTGGCTGGATTTTGAGTTTGATACAAAGGATGTTCTTTATGTAAGGATAGACCGCAGGAGAAAGATACCTGCAACGATAGTTTTAAAGGCCCTCGGCTACAGTAATGAGGACCTCCTTAGCACCTTTTATCCCTCGGAAGTTATCAGAATCCTTGGAAAGGATAAGTTTACAAGGCCTGTTTCCGAGATACTTGCCGGTGTGAAGTCGAGGTTTGAGGTTAAGGCCCCTGATACCGGTGACGTGATCCTCAAGGACGGGAGCAAGATAACAAAGGTAGCACTCAGGAGGCTCGCTAACTCAGGAATAGAAGAGATTCCCGTTGCCCGCGAAGATATAATCGGCAGGATTACACTGAGAGATATTATAGACCCTGAAACCGGAGAGATAATCCTGGAGAGCAATGAATCCATAACCGAAGAGGTGCTTGACAGGCTGATCGCCCTGAAACTGGATTCCATTGAGCTCCTCTTTATAGACAATGTAAGGTATCTTCCATCCTTAAGGGATACCATTATTACGGACAAGGTGAGCAGCCGGGAAGAGGCGCTTATCGAGATATACAAGAAGCTTCGCCCGGGTGAGCCATCAACGGTTGAGGCTGCCGAGGAGCTCTTTAACGGGTTGTTCTTTGATGAGAAGAGATATGACCTTTCTCCTGTTGGCAGGCTGAAGATAAACAAGAAGTTGGGACTTGATATACCCCTGGAAACAAAAGTGCTGACAGACAGGGATATAATAGAGATAGTGAAATATCTCCTGAAGCTCAGAACCGGCCAGGGTGAAGTGGATGATATAGACCATCTTGGCAACAGAAGGGTAAGGGGAGTTGGTGAGCTGCTGGAGAACCAGTTCCGTATCGGCCTTATCAGGATGGAGAGGGCTATTAAGGAGAAGATGACACTTACTGAACTCGAAGAGGTTATGCCCCATGATATAATCAATGCCAAGCCTGTAATGGCTGCTGTAAAGGAATTTTTCGGTTCAAGCCAGTTGAGCCAGTTTATGGACCAGACCAATCCCCTCTCGGAAATAACCCACAAGAGGAGGCTGAGTGCCCTTGGTCCGGGGGGACTTACCAGGGAGAGGGCCGGGTTTGAAGTCAGGGATGTACACCCGACACATTACGGAAGGATCTGTCCTATTGAGACCCCTGAAGGACCGAATATCGGTCTGATAACATCTCTTGCTACCTATGCACGGATAAACGAATACGGGTTTATTGAAGCGCCGTACAGAAAGGTCAAGAACGGAAGCGTTACCGAAGAGGTGGAATATCTTACAGCCATTGATGGTGAGAAGTACGTTATTGCTGAAGCTACAACGCCTGTGGGTAAAAAGGGGAGGCTTGTTGGAGATGCGGTGCCGACCAGGCTTGCAGGTGATTTCAAGATGGTTCCCCCGGAAGAAGTGCAGTTTATGGATGTTTCGCCTAAACAGGTTGTAGGAGTATCGGCAAGCCTGATACCTTTTCTTGAAAACGATGATGCCAACAGGGCGCTCATGGGCTCAAATATGCAGCGCCAGGCAGTTCCGCTGCTGACCTCGGATGCACCCCTTGTGGGAACCGGAATGGAAGGAGTTGCGGCTAAGGATTCAGGTGTTGTGGTGCTTGCCAGGAGATCGGGGATTGTCGAGAGTGTGGATTCAACAAGGATTGTGGTGAGGGTTACTGAAGACAATGATCAGGAGTCGGATTTCGACCTGCTGGATCCTGAAGAAGGCGGCAGGGTTGATATATACAACCTTATGAAGTTTGCCCGTTCAAACCAGGGTACATGTTTTAATCAGAAAGCCATAGTAAAACAGGGTGACAGGGTTGAAAAGGGTGATGTGCTTGCAGACGGCCCATGTACAGATCTTGGTGAACTTGCCCCGGGCAAGAATGTCCTTGTGGCATTCATGCCGTGGGGTGGATACAACTTTGAGGATGCAATCCTTCTATGTGAAAGGCTTGTGAAGGATGACGTTTACACCTCAATACATATTGAGGAGTTTGAGGTTGAAGCCAGGGAGACAAAGCTTGGGCCGGAAGAGATTACAAGGGATATTCCCAATGTTGGAGAAGAGGCACTAAAGGACCTTGATGAAAGCGGTATCGTGAGGATTGGTGCGGAGGTTAATCCAGGTGACATTGTTGTCGGCAAGGTTACACCAAAAGGCGAGTCCCAGCTGACGTCGGAAGAGAAGTTGCTCAGGGCAATCTTTGGTGAAAAGGCTGAGGATGTCAAGGACTCCTCCCTCAGGGTGCCTCCGGGCATATCAGGTGCTGTAGTGGATGTGAGGATATTCTCAAGAAAAGGCTCCAAAAAGGATTTGAGAACCAAAAGCATCGAGGAAGATGAGATAAGGGAGTTGCAGCGAGACCTGGAAGAAAGTGTACGTATTTCAACTGAAGAGGGATATCTTAAGGTCAGGGAGCTTCTTGTTGGACAGAAGGCTGAGGATGATATCAGGATTCCAAAGAGCAGGGAGGTAGTCTGCGGGAAAGGAAAGAAGATTACCGCTAAAGACCTTGAAAAGATAAAGGACGAGTCTCTCGGCAAGATTAAGGTGCAGGATCCTGAAGTGCAGAAGAAGATCGAGCTTTACATAAAGCAGATAAAGGATTATGCCAAACAGCTTCAGTCGGAATATGATGAAAAGGTGGAACGCCTCAGAAAAGGAGATGACCTGTCTCCGGGGGTGAACAAGCTTGTAAAGGTCTATATTGCCATGAAGAGAAAGATACAGAGTGGTGACAAGATGGCTGGAAGGCATGGCAACAAGGGTGTAATAGCAATGGTCCTTCCTGAGGAGGACATGCCTTATCTTCCTGATGGCACCCCGGTGGATATTGTGCTCAACCCTCTTGGTGTTCCTTCAAGGATGAATGTGGGACAGATACTGGAGACTCACCTTGGCTGGGCAGCAAGGTCTCTCGGGATACATGTTGCTTCACCTGTCTTTGAAGGTGCGAAGGAGAGTGAAGTAAAGAGATTGCTGAAGAAGGCGGGACTGCCTGTAAGTGGTCAGGTCACCCTTTGTGACGGCAGAACAGGTGAGTCTTTTGAGAGACCAGTGACAGTGGGAACCATGTATATGATGAAGCTGCACCATCTTGTGGATGACAAGGTGCATGCAAGGTCAATAGGTCCATACTCGCTCGTTACTCAGCAGCCCCTTGGCGGAAAGGCCCAGTTTGGTGGCCAGAGACTCGGGGAGATGGAAGTCTGGGCACTCGAGGCATATGGAGCTGCCTATACACTTCAGGAGTTCCTGACCGTCAAGAGTGACGATGTCCAGGGCAGAGGAAAGATGTACGAGGCGATAGTCAAGGGTGAGGCGTCCCTTGAATCAGGGGTCCCGGAATCCTTTAATGTCCTGATAAAGGAACTGAGGAGTCTCTGCCTGGATGTCGAGATCTTAGAAAAAAGGAAGAAGGGGGAATAGATATATGGATGCCTTGCAGAGTGAAGCAAAAGCAGTTAGTAAAAAGAGTCCTTACATTGAGATGAAGTCTCCCATGGAAGAGATTTATTCCCTTTATCAGAAGCCAAGGAATCCAAGGGATTTTGATGCAATCAGGATAAAAGTGGCCTCTCCGGAGAGGATACGTGAATGGTCTTTTGGTGAAGTCAAGAAGCCGGAAACCATTAACTACAGGACATTTAAGCCGGAAAGGGATGGCCTCTTCTGTGCAAAGATATTTGGTCCGGTAAAAGACTGGGAATGCCTTTGCGGGAAGTACAAGAGGATGAAACACAGGGGAGTGGTCTGCGACAAGTGTGGAGTTGAGGTGATTCAGGCAAGGGTCAGAAGGGAGAGGCTCGGACATATTGAGCTGGCAACCCCGGTAGCCCATATCTGGTTCTTAAAAGGTGTTCCCAGCAGGATAGGAACCCTCCTTGACATGACCATGCGTTATCTGGAGAAGGTACTCTACTTTGAGAGTTACATAGTGATAGATGCCGGGGATACCCCCCTTAAGGAAAAACAGCTTCTCTCCGAAGAAGAGTATAAAAAGATGACCGCCGAGCATGGAAGTGCGTTCAAGGCGGGAATGGGGGCCGAGGCTGTACGGGAGCTGCTCAGAAAGGTTGATCTTGATGTCCTCAGTGTTGAGCTCAAGACCAGGATACAGGAATCCTCTTCTGTTGGACAGAAGAGGAAGCTCACAAAGCGCCTTAAGGTTATAGAGGCATTCAGAAAGTCAGGGAACAAGCCGGAGTGGATGATACTGGATGTGGTTCCGGTACTTCCCCCGGATCTCAGACCACTCGTTCACCTCGATGGCGGAAGGTTTGCCACTTCTGACCTCAATGACCTTTACCGTAGGGTGATAAACAGGAATAACAGACTGAAGAGGCTTATGGAACTCAAGGCCCCGAGCGTTATAATCAAGAATGAGAAGAGGATGCTCCAGGAGGCTGTGGATGCGCTTTTTGATAATACAAAACGCACGCGTGCCATGAAGACCTCATCCAAGAGGCCCCTGAAGTCACTAAGTGATATGATAAAGGGCAAACAGGGACGTTTTCGTCAGAACCTTCTGGGTAAAAGGGTTGATTATTCGGGCCGTTCCGTTATTGTGGTTGGCCCTGATCTGAAACTCCATCAGTGTGGTCTGCCCAAGATTATGGCACTGGAGCTGTTTAAGCCTTTTGTCTTCCACAAGCTTGAGGAGAAAGGTTATGCAACAACCATTAAACAGGCCAAAAGGCTGGTAGAGCTGGAGACGCCTGAGGTGTGGGATGCCCTTGAAGATGTTATAAAGGAACATCCTGTCCTGTTGAACAGGGCGCCGACCCTTCACAGGCTTGGTATCCAGGCCTTTGACCCCGTGCTTGTTGAGGGAAAGGCGATAAAGCTACATCCCCTCGTATGTACGGCCTACAATGCTGACTTTGACGGTGACCAGATGGCAGTACACGTCCCGCTGTCCATAGAGGCCCAGATCGAGGCAAGGGTGCTGATGATGTCTGTAAACAATCTGCTCTCACCTGCCAACGGCAAGCCCATTGTTTTCCCAACACAGGATATGGTGCTTGGTCTTTATTACCTTACAAAAGAGAGAAGGGGTGCCAAGGGAGAGGGCATGGTCTTTGCTGATCCTGAAGATGTAAGGGATGCCTATAATGCCGAAGTTGTGACAGAACATGCAAAGATCAAGGTCAGGATCGATGGAGAGTTGACGGAGACTACAGTCGGCAGGATTATATTCGGAGAGATCCTTCCGGAGGAGATTCACTTTTCCTCTATCAATAAGGAGCTGAGCAAGAAAGAGATACAGAATCTTGTTGATCATTGCTATAAAAATATCGGCAGGAGGACGGCTGTCGTATTTCTTGACAACCTTGAGAGACTTGGCTTTGAATATGCCACAAAATCAGGCATATCCATCTGCATAGAGGATATGCATATCCCCTCGAAGAAGGCTGAACTTATCAAACAGGCAGAACAACAGGTTTTGGAGGTTTATAAACAGTATTCTGAAGGTCTGATAACTCACGGCGAGCGGTACAACAAGGTTATCGATATCTGGGCCAATGTTACCGAGAGGGTTGCCGAGGAGATGATGAAGGAGCTGGGAGCAGAGGATGGCCAGGAATTCAGTGAAGATGAACTGATGGAGCGGAGGTCTTTTAACAGCATCTTTATGATGGCGGATTCAGGTGCAAGGGGATCTGCTGCCCAGATAAGGCAGCTTGCCGGGATGAGGGGACTGATGGCCAAGCCTTCAGGCGAGATCATAGAGACACCGATTACGGCTAACTTTCGTGAAGGGGTGAGTCCTTTGCAGTACTTTATCTCTACGCATGGTGCAAGAAAAGGCCTTGCCGACACAGCCCTCAAGACTGCTAACGCCGGGTATCTTACCAGGAGGCTTGTGGATGTGGCACAGGATGTTATCATCACAGAGCATGATTGCGGAACCCGGGATGGTATAGTGGTGACAGCCCTGATAGAAGGCGGTGAAATAATACAGTCTCTTGAAGACAGAATCCTCGGCAGGACTGCTGCAGAGGATGTGAGGGACCCCTTAACCTCCGAGGTGATTCTCAAGAGAAACGGAGCGATAGATGAGGTAGCCGTCAGGAATATAGCCGATGCAGGTGTCGGCAGTATAAAGATGAGGTCTGTGCTGACATGTCAGACAAAATTTGGGGCATGTGCTACCTGTTATGGCAGGGACCTCAGCAGGGGTGTTTTTGTTGAGAATGGAGAGACTGTGGGGATTATGGCAGCCCAGTCCATAGGTGAGCCGGGCACTCAGCTCACGATGAGGACATTCCATATAGGTGGAACTGCAACAAAGGTTATTGAACAGGCAGTGCTTGAGGCCAAGAACTCCGGCAAGATAAAGTTTATAGATATCAATGCTGTTCGTAACAGGGAAGGGGTTCTTGTTGTAGTGAACAGAAATGCTACATTTGCTGTTGTGGATAACCAGGGAAGGGAAAAAGAGAAGTATAATCTTGTCTATGGTGCAAGGTTGCTGGTGGATGACGGACAGACCATCAAGATAGGGCAGAAGCTTGTTGAGTGGGATCCATATTCCGTGCCCATTCTGACAGAGCTGGGAGGACGTATTGCCCTGGGCGATATAATTGAGGGCGTTACCGTGAAAGAAGAGGTTGATGAGGTAACCGGTCTCAGTCAGAAGGTCATTATTGACTATCCTTCGAATATGAGGCCCCGTATATCTATAAAAGATGAGCATGGGAAGGCCACATTAAAGATACCGGGAACCAGTCACCTTGCGAGATACCTCTTGCCTGCCGGAGCGCATGTCCTTGTAGATAAAGGGGATATTGTGAGACCGGGAGACATCCTGGCAAAGATACCCAGGGAGACGACAAAGACCAAGGATATTACAGGGGGTCTTCCGAGGGTTGCCGAACTCTTTGAAGCGAGAAAGCCCAAGGAGCATGCGATTGTTTCAGAGATTGACGGCATTATCGAGTTTAAGAATGCCCCCAAGGGACAGAGGGTTGTCGTGGTTAAGGCCGGAGATACCGTCAAGGAGTATGTGATTCCAAAAGGGAAGCATGTGACCGTGCATGAAGGAGACTGGGTCAGGGCAGGTGAGCCCCTGATGGATGGGGCTGTTAATCCCCACAGTATACTCGATATCCTTGGACCAAGGGAACTCCAGGCGTATCTGGTGGATGAAGTGCAGAAGGTCTACAGGTTGCAGGGGGTTACCATTAATGACAAGCATATCGAGATTATAGTAAGACAGATGATGAGAAAGATAAAGATTGAGGATCCCGGAGACACGGTGTTTCTGATAGGCGACCAGGTGGACAGGCTGGAGTTTATGGAAGAGAATGACCGTGTCAGGGCAGAGGCTGGAAAGCCTGCAACCGGTAAGCCGATGCTGCTCGGAATAACCAAGGCATCCCTGTCAACGTACAGCTGGGTGGCAGCAGCCTCATTCCAGGAAACCACCCGTGTTCTGACAGAGGCAGCTCTGGAAGGCAAGGTTGACGAACTGAGGGGTCTTAAGGAGAATGTGATAATGGGAAGAATCATTCCTGCAGGAACCGGTATGTCGAGGTACAGAAACACATTTGTTAAGAGGGATACTCCCGAGATGGAGATGGAGCATCAGGAGACAGAAGAGCAGGAGGCGTAAAGGGCCTCTTTTGCATAGTTTGTCAATGACAAAACCCGAAGGGGAAGATGTTTCCCCTTCGGGTTTTTTTGTTTATCAGTCGTATGTCTTAACCTTCTTAATCCAGGGTAGCCGCCTTTCGGGGCACATCTGGTCTGAAACCGGTCTTGCCGTCTTCTGTTGTGAATCTCTCCCTTACAATCATGTCTATCTTTTCGGGACCGAAATCAGGCGGAGTAACACCTGCTTTGTACATGGCATCCCTGGCCATCATGGTGACTTCCTTTCCCTGTGCCAGTGCATCCGTCAGGATACGCATGGCCTCGGGTGGATTATGGAACCCCATACTGTTTTCAGCCCCAATAAAGGTGACCCGCAGATAGGCCTGTTCGTAAGTATGTTGTGCTTTGCTGATCAAGTCTTTATCAACGCCAGGTGTTTTTAAAGCGGCCTCGATGGTCAGGGCAGCTTCGGCAACGGCATAGCCGGCCTTTGTAAAGTTATGATTTACGCGGTCCTGGATATTTATCACCTGTTTCTTCAGCCAGTCCTCTGTCTGATTGTGACACTGCATACAGGGCTTCATGTTTTTCTTGAAAGGACTCTCCCATCTGTGGGAAGATATCTTCTGACTGCCAACCCGCTCATAAGGCATATGACAGTCGGCACAGGCAACATTGGCTGCCCAGTGGACACTGCCCGGTGCTGTAAACAACTCGAATTCCGGATGACGCACATGCCCTAATTTCTGGCCTGTTATCCTGTGCTTCCATTCCCTTAAGTTCTCATCCTGTATCTGCTTGATGATTCCTTCTATGGAGATGTTGCCCCATTTACCGTTGGCCCACGGGAACTTGACCCCTGTGGACTTGCCTTCCCTGTTTTTGGAGATTGAGTATGTGACATGACACTGGGCACATACAAGGGTGCGCATCTCCTGCCGGGTCAGTTTATCAGAGTCTTTGCCGATGGCCTTAAGACCTTCTTTAAGGGTCCAGCGGCTGATACGCAGGTTCATGGTTGCAGGGTCGTGACAATCTATGCAAGCCAGTCCCAGTTCCTGATCTTTTTTTGGTATCCGGGCATGTACTTCGTTATATGGTTTTTTGAAATAGTCCTCTCCCATCTCTTCCTTTAATTTAGGGGCATAAGGTGTCTTGCAGGTGAGACATACGCCTCCTGAACCCTTACGCCTGGCATCTACTTTCAACTGATCTTTCAGCATATCAGTGTGTCCGTTGGGCTCGTTGTATTCAACCCCCATACCCCAGCCGTCTGCCAGAATGAACTGAAAGGGCCATGGGCTCAACCTGTCTTCACTGTCACTGCGGTACTTGCTGTACCCTTTGGTCCGTTCACTGTTTTTAAGGTAACTGTCATAGTGATTCGGAAACTTTTGTCCCCAGACCTTTGGGTCCACCTCGTCTTCAGGGATGGTGATGGCACTCTCTACTGTTTGAGCCTCCTTTGCGCAGCCGGTGAGCAGAAAGTTCAGTGACATCAACATCAGCACCAATATCGTAAGCCTGTACTTTTGCATCAAAATATTACCTCCTTTTCCTGTGAATTGTTTTTATTGTTGTTGTTGGTTTTTTTAATATCCGTGTGGAGTTCCACGGTGGCAATCCCAGCACTTTCTGCCCTCCATGGATATCTTTTCCACCAGCTGTTTGTGACACCTTACGCAATTGTTCATCACGGTTTTCTGGCTCCGTGGCTTCAGACGGATCGGGTCTGGTACCTTATCAAAGGCAAAGGCATAGACGTGGTTGAAGCCATCACGGGTTTTCGCTGCCAGTTTGGCCACAACATTTTCCTGTGGCACGTGACAGTCACTGCAACCAGCCCGGCTGCTGTGAGCCGAATGTGACCAGTTCTTATACTGTGATTTCATTGTATGACACGAAACACAGAATTCCGATGTTCCCGTAACTGCAAACATTCCCTTTACTGCTATTGCAGCAAAAACAAAAACTCCCAACATGTAAAGCAAAATTTTAAGTTTTTTCTGCATGTTTAATCTCCTGGGTATGCCTGGCACTTTTGTCTCTGTCAGTGCCGATTTTCTCAAGGCAGTAATCAGCCATTCTTTTCGTTAAACTTTCATCAAGCAGGGACTCCTCTATATGCTAAAAACATGCCACTTTGTAACGAGTTGATTTTGTTAGGTTCTTATCTTTTTGTTGACTTACAAAATTGTATGAAGATGCAATTTTGTAAGCATAATGCATATTGATCCCGGAGTTCTTCTGTTTTTCTGATGCACGTCCATGCTTAAAAATATTTCCTTGCAGGTTTTATTGTAAAATAAAATATGGCCATGTCCTTTGTTGCAGATGCCATGCTTGGACGTCTTGCAAAGTGGATGCGGTTCCTTGGTTACGATGTGCTGTATTTCAGGGATATTGATGACAGGGAGCTGGTAAGGATAGCACGTGCAGATGGCAGGATCCTGCTTACGAGGGACAGGAGGCTGCCCGAGGATTTCAGTGTTGAGTACCGGCTCATCGATTCAGAGAATCTGGATGAGCAACTGATGGAAGTGTTGTCAGAGTTCCCTCTTTCCGGGGGTGCCTCAAGGCGGTGCATGAGATGCAATATGCCGCTTGAGCCTGTTGAAAAGCAGGAGCTGAAGGGGTTAGTGCCTGAGTATGTTTATATTCACCATAATCTCTTTCAGATATGTCCCGGGTGCAACAGTATTTACTGGGAAGGGTCACATATAAGAAATATTGTAAAAAAGATTGCCATGGTTAACCATGGTATTGCAAAATTAAAGAAACCGGGATAATTTAAGGAAGGGGACAGACGGTATTTTGAGGAAGAGGGCTTTTCTTTCACTGGGACTCGTATTTCTGGTTATTTTGTCAGGTACTGTTGGATATTCCATCATTGAAGGGTGGACTCTTTTCGATTCTCTTTATATGAC
>UOGH01000251.1_pt1 | contig 13819 bp, 15 predicted proteins | sample 1989771 | NCBI WGS metagenome assembly UOGH01 (sample SAMEA4712198, study PRJEB27164) | hydrothermal vent metagenome | biome: marine basaltic hydrothermal vent biome; feature: marine hydrothermal vent; material: mineral | place: Pacific Ocean | collected 2011-06-14/2011-07-23 | depth 1691 m | reverse complement strand
GTTAGAGATTGTTCTGTCATACCAATTTTCACAAGCACTCCTCTAATATCATTCTGTAACCGCATCGTATTCCAGGTTATTAACCCGGCAACTATTCAGAGAGACATATTTGTCAAAATCAACCACTTAAGAACGTGTTGTGTAAACTCTTGTTTTGTCACCCCTGAACTAAATTCAGAATGACATATATCGTTTTTTTCTGTTTGTGCAACAAACTTTTAACCAGCTGAAAAACTCTGTATTTATTTGCAGGTTTAATAATACTCCAGGGTTTAAAAAGTTTTTAATTTATTGATTTTTTTTAATCTCACTCTTACTCATGCAAGTTCAATGCCGAAGGAACTCTCCTTATATTCCATCTCTTTTATTTCAGGACAGGGGAAAATACATAATCTGTTTCACAAATTGTGTAATCGGTTTCATAGCCGGGTCTGTGGATATCTTCGTAGCAGTTATTCCTGATGGACCTTAGTTGGCGGTCACACCGCCCGATACGATAAAGGCCATAACGTCTCCGCTGTCAGCACTAAGGGGAGCAACCTGTTCTTTTGGTACGATTATCAGATTTCCTGCAAAGTTATATGACTGGGGAAGGTAAACGGCAACACTATCTGAAAGTCCAAAACTGTGCAGGCTTTCACGAGTTACAAACCCTATAACCTGTATCTTGTTTCCTGGAATAATGGTCACCAACACAGGCTTGTTAAAACTCTTTTTATCACCAACAAATGCACCTATCAGGTCTTTGATGGATGTGTAAATCATCTTTATGAACGGCAGCCGTGCAAAGGTTCTGTCTACCAGGAGTATCAGTCCTTTTGTCAGGAAATTTGAAGCAATAAATCCCACTCCGGTTATTGTCAGTATTGTAACTACAAAACCAACCCCCGGAATCTTGAAGCTGAAAAGTCTGTCTATCTTTATAAAAACAAGATAAACGACATAGACCGTTGCCACCAACGGGACTAAAAACAAAAGACCCTTAAAAAAATACTCTGTAAGTTTCTTCATGCTACCTCCTGATATATTCGTTCTGATATATTCGTTCCGGTTGTTTGACAATCGGGCCTGCTTACCCCGGACTGCAGTGGTTGAAACTCGCAAGTTTATTCTTATTCTGCCATTACTAAAGACGTTGAGGCAATCACAAACTGAGCGGAGCGTCAACAGGACAGCCTGTCAATTTTCTGACAACCCTGAAGGCGTTCATGAAAGAATACTTTAAGAAGGAGCCCGGACACGTTTAACCGGAAGGATGGACAAATAACAGTAATTTATAGCCAGACTCTACACATTTGCAGGAGTAAAAGGAGTGAACAATATTAATTGAGGGTTGACCAGGGGCTTCTCATCCCCCTGGTCAACAACAAACTGGGCATTAATGGGCTCCGTGAATCAATACTGGCAAACAAAGCACACATACCAGCTTCTCTTCTCCACCCTTAACACAGGAGATGTATACTCTCTCCTTATCATCCGCACCACATACAAAACACTTTGTTTCCATAATCAGTCCTCCAGTTCGTTTATTTCTTTTACTACCACCTCTGGATCAACGTTATGCATCGTTGCACCAAAGGCTATTGACTCCACGTTAATTCCAGGGCATGTAAAGCACCCATTTCCAAAATACTTCTCAATAACTTTGGTGGCTTCGGGCCTCTCCTTGATTATATTCCCGATTATGGTATCCCTGTTAACTTCTTTTCTGGTTGTTGCCATTTTCTTCCTCCTTCAATTTAGTTTCAATCTTAGTTCTATTTTAATGCCTGAAAAGATATTTTGTTATGATTTAAGTCATATAGGAATCATGGATGCTTAAATTTTTCTTTTTCGTCTTTAAGTCAAGAGCGAGTTTGTTAAACCACGGAGATACAAGGAAATACAGGAAAAAGCAGGAAACATTAAAACATAGAGACAGAATATTCCGTTCATCCTGTCTCGGAGAAAGAGAAAAAAAAGCCTCAAATATTTTAGTGATTATTCGAGGTTAAAGCTTACTGTGTAGCTAACAGCGTGGTCAAATAATTGGTCCAGTCCGAAAGACCTGTACCGGTCCTGCAGGAAATCTCAAATATTTTTAAACCGGAGTTAAGAGACAGGGCATTCCTTTTTATCTTTCCCATATCTACATCCGTATGAGGAAGAAGGTCCGTTTTGTTGATGATAAGTGCCCCTGATTCCTGAAACATCAAGGGATATTTTAAGGGCTTGTCATCGCCCTCGGAGATGCTGAGCACCATTGCCTTCATATCTTCGCCAACATTAAATTCAGCGGGACAGACGAGGTTGCCCACATTCTCTATAAACAGAAGCCGTATATCATTAAGGGGAATCTCTTCAAGAGCCTCCCTTATCATGTTTGCATCAAGGTGACATGCCCCTTCCGTATTTATCTGAACCACCGGAACATCAAGGGCATTTATCCGCTCGGCATCATCCGTACCGGTAATATCACCCTCGATTACCCCTATCGAAACCTTATCTTTCAATGCCTCTATGGTCCTCACAAGAAGAGAGGTTTTGCCGGCACCGGGGCCGCTCATCAGGTTTATGGTAAAAATCCCTTTTTCTTTAAAAAGATTCCTGTTATCCTCTGCAATCTTCTCGTTGGCTTCAAGTATACGCCTTACTACCTTTACCTTCATGAAAGACCCTCCTCAGTCAACATCAATCTCCACAATATCAAGTTCTCTCCCACCATTAATACTGAAGCGGGTTCCACCGCATTCGGGACAGGCAAGGATCAACCCGGAGGCAACCTCAAAATTATTATGACATTCGGGGCATTGCCCGATTACTGGTACCTCTTCACAAATCAGGGTTGCACCTTGGGCAATGGTATCAATTTTGATTATATCAAAGGCAAAAAGGAGAGACTGGACCTTTATTCCTGAAACCTTACCTATACGTAATGAAATAGAATTTATCCTCTTGTAATCAGCCTTCCGGCACTCTGTTACTGCAATATCAAGAATGCTTTGGGCTATGGACACCTCATGCATCAGGCCTTCTTGTGCTTTTCCCTTTCCTGCTCAAATGCCTCTTTTCCGGCCTCAATAGCAGAGCTGAGAGCTGTTTTTTTCTCCTCTATAAACTCCTTACTCTTTTCAAGGGTTGTAGAAACAGCTCCCTTACCCTGCTCAACCCCCATTGTGACTTTCTCCTTAATCCCGGATGTCTTCTCCCTGACATCCTCTGCAAGGTCCCTTACCCGCTTTCTCGTCTCAGTTCCTGACTGAGGGGCAAGAATCAAGGCCATCCCTGCACCAACAACGCTACCAAGCATAAAGGCAAAAAACATTGAACCAACACCATATCCCTCTCTGTCCTCCATAATATTAACCTCCCTTATGCAGTAAATTCTTTACAAAAACACCAATTGCTGTTTTAACCCCGGTTTTAAGTCCGGCAATAACAGCATTTGTCTCATTGCCAACTCTGCTGATTACGCTCGAGACTGACCGGAGATTATCGGCTGTATCTGTAAGGACATCGGCAATCTCCCTTACCCCCCCTGTTACCGACTGGATATCTTCGGAAATAGTCTTGAGGCTTTCAAGTGTCTGTTTAAGCTCATCGATAGCGGGAGGCAGCTCTTTTCCCGTAGTATCAAGAAACTCATTAAGTCTCTTCATGGTCTTCCTGAACTCAATAAGCACAGGGATCAGAAAACCAGCCGAAATTATTACAACCACCGCTATTATAACAACCGCAATCTCACTCATAATGTGATATTATAGCATACTTTAATTCCTATGTGGAGTTTCTCCAGGCTCAAAAACTTGACTCTTGACCTGCTTATACATCAAAATATCTCCGTCCATCATTCATGGCTAAACGTTTATAGCGAGGTGCCTTGAATGCTGAGATAATGTATTATCCATGACAACCACAATGAAGGTACTTGTTACAGGTGCTACAGGCTTTATCGGCAGCCATTTAGTCGAGGCTCTTGCGGGCCGGGGCTACAGTGTTAAATGTCTTGTAAGGTCATCTTCAAACCTTAGATGGATAGAAACACTACTCTCCCCCTCGAAGATCACAAACTTACCGGGAGCCTCCTCTGTTGAGCTCTTCTACGGGGATTGTCAGGATAAAAACTGCTTGCAAGGAGCTGTCAAGGACTGTGACTATGTCTTCCACCTCGCAGGAGTTACAAAGACAGCAGAAGAAGACAATTTTTTCGCTGTTAACGTTAAGGGAACAGAAAACATCGTCAATGCTTTAACTGGAAGTGGTTCAAGGTTAAAAAGATTTATCTTTCTCAGCAGTCTTGCCGCGGTAGGCCCGAGCATTAACGGAATACCTGTTACAGAGAGTACCGAACCTCATCCAGTCTCTTCTTATGGAAAGAGCAAGCTCGAGGCTGAAGGTATAGTTTACAATGCAAGGGACAAGATACCTGTAACAATAATAAGACCTCCTGCGGTTTACGGCCCGAGGGACCGGGATTTTCATATGCTCTTCAGGATGATAAAACGGGGGATATTTCCATATTGGGGGAAGACCGTTTACTCTCTGGTTTATGTCGATGACCTGATAAATGGTATACTATTTTCTATAACAAACGAGCTTGCCACCGGCAAACGCTATTTCATCTCGGACTCAAATGTCTATACAAATGAAGATATAGCCTTTGAGATAGCCCGAACACTTGAACGCTCTTTTATAAAGTTGCGGATACCAAAGGCCGTGATGCCTCTTCTTGCCGGTATCAGTGAGCGGTTCAGTAAAGGGGGCATAATCAACAGAGACAAAATACGGGAGTTGGATCACCCTTACTGGCTATGTGATTCAACTCTTGCAACACAGGAACTGGGATATAAATCAACCGTAACATTAAAGGAAGGGATGAAATGGACGGCAGACTGGTACAGAATAAACAGATGGCTGTAAAAAAAGAAGACCTCTTTGAAAAGTGTCTTAATTTCAGGAAGGCAAGGGAGCTGATGGAACTGGGCCTGTACCCATACTTCCGGGTTATAGAGAGTGCCCAGGATCCGGTTGTCTGCTTAAATGGCAAGCAGATGATAATGGTCGGCTCCAACAACTATCTGGGGCTGACAAATGACCCGCGGGTTAAAGAGGCTGCCATAAAGGCTATAGAGAAGTATGGAACCGGCTGTGCAGGTTCACGTTTCCTTAACGGAACACTGGAAATACACGTTGAACTTGAAGAAAAACTTGCCCGTTTCATGAGGCAGGAGGATGCTATAGTCTTTTCCACAGGTTTTCAGGTAAACCTGGGGGTGATTTCCGCCCTCATTGGAAAGAATGACATTGTTATAATAGATAAGCTGGACCACGCCAGCATTATTGATGGTTGCAGGATGTCTTATGGAGAGATAAAAAAGTTTCGCCATAATGATATGGATGACCTTGAAAGGGTCCTGAAAAACTGTGACGGAAAAGGAAAACTTATTGTTGTTGACGGCGTCTTCAGCATGGAAGGTGATATAGTCAACCTGCCCGGAGTCCTGGACCTTGCAAAACAGTACAGGGCCAGGCTGATGGTTGATGACGCACACGGCATAGGTGTGCTGGGCGAGACAGGCCGTGGAACATGCGAGTATTTTGGCCTGGAAGACGAAGTAGACCTGATTATGGGCACCTACAGCAAATCCCTTGCCTCAATAGGCGGCTTTATTGCCGGAGATAAAGAAGTGATACACTATATTAAACACTTTGCCCGATCCCTTATCTTTAGTGCCAGCCCTCCTCCTGCCTCTGTGGCTGCTGTGAGCGCGGCACTGGACATAATTGATGAGGAGCCGGAAAGGATTCAGAGGCTGGGTCAGATTACAACAAAAATGCTCAGGTCTTTCAAGGAACTTGGTTTTGAGGTAGGCCCGAGTCAGACACCGATCATACCCATAATTGTTAAAGAAGATGAAATCGCTTTCAGGATGGCCATGATGCTGCAGGATGAAGGGGTCTTTGCCAACGTGGCCGTAAGCCCAGCAGTACCCAACGGAAAGGCACTTATCAGAACCAGCTATATGGCCACACACACAGACGAACACCTTGAAGCAGTCTTAACGGCATTTAAAAAGGTGGGACATAGCCTGGGACTGATTTAACTGCAGGGAGAAGCCCAATGATAGAGGTCACTGAAGCAAAAACAGATCAGGAAATAAAGGAATTCATAAGATTCCCCTTTGAATTATACAAAAAAGACCCCTTTTACAGCCCGGAGCTTATAAAGGACCAGAAAGAACATTTTTCTCCTGCAAACCCCTTCTTCAGGAATGCCGATGTAAGATTTTTTCTTGCCAGGAAGGAGGGGAAAACAGTTGGAAGGGTCACATCAATAGTCAATCAACAGCACATCAGATACCATAACGAAAAGGCCGGGTTCTTTGGTTTTTTTGAATCCCGCAATGACCCCGGGATTGCAAATACCCTTTTAGACACGGTTTCAAAGGACCTCAAGGGGGCTGGAATGACAGTCATGAGGGGACCAATGGACTTTTCAACAAATGAGCAGTGCGGCTTTATGATAGAAGGATTCCACGAACCACCCATGCTCATGACCCCCTACAACCCCCCTTATTATCCAGAGCTTATGCAGCAGTGCGGGATGATAAAGGCAAAGGACCTCCTCGCATTTATTCTGGATGTCCCGGAGAAATTACCCGAAAAGGTACTTCGTGTCGCTGCTCTGGCTGAACGCAGGGGGATAAAGATAAGGCAGGTTGAAAAAAAGAAGTTTATCGAGGAACTCCGTGCATTCAAGGACGTCTATAATGAGGCCTGGAATTCGAACTGGGGATTCATCCCCCTCACTGATGACGAGCTTGAGTACCTTGGAAAACGTCTGAAACCCATTGCCCCACCCGAGATGACACTGATTGCAGAAAAGGATGGTAAGCCTGTTGGATTCCTTGGCCTTCTGCCTGACTTCAATCTCCTTCTCAGGAAGATGAAGGGCAGACTAAACGCGATATCAATTCTTAAGGCCCTCTACTACCAGAGAACGATAACAGACCTCAGACTCCTCCTCCTCGGAGTTAAATCAGCATACAGGCACAGGGGAGTAGATGCCCTGATGTTCAGAGAGGCTTTTAAGGCTGCAAGGAAACGCCATAAACGGGTGGAAATGTCATGGATTCTGGAAGACAATGAGCCGGTTATAAGAATTATCGAGATGTTCGGAAGCAGCTTGTACAAGAGGTACAGGATATATGAAAAGAACATATAAGGAGAGACATGATTAACCCTTCACTCATTCTCGTCGGGCATCCGGCCCTCCTCCGATCCCGAAGTACTTCGGGAATCCAGGCGAAGTCTTTGTGATACTTAAAACCGTTCAGGGTTAATCATGTCTCTCCTTCTCGCTCTATCCCCTGGAAACCTTCTTCAATACAAGAGCTGCATTAATTCCCCCGAAACCGAAAGAAGTGCTCAGGGCCACCCGCATATCCTTCTCTGCAAGGTCTGATGAGATATTGAGACCACACTCCCGGTCAGGCTGGGCAAGGTTTATGGTTGGAGGAACCACTCCCTCATGAAGACTCATGGCCGTGGCTGCCACTTCCAGGGCACCCGAAGCTGCAAGCATGTGACCGGTCATCGACTTGTTTGCTGTTACATGGATATCCCTTAAGCCCAGGCCAAAAACATTCTTCAGTGCAAGGGCCTCCACCCTGTCACCGAATACCGTGGAAGTGCCATGGGCATTAACAATATCAACCTCCCCAGTCATAACACCCGCATTCTGAAGCGCCAGCTTTATCGTTGCTGCCTCACCAGCCTCTGAAGGCATTGTCTGATGGAACCCGTCATTAATACTGGCATAACCAATGACCTCAGCATAAATTACTGCTCCCCTCTTTACAGCATGCTGCATCTCCTCGACAACCAGGACACAGGCACCCTCTGAGAGGACAAAACCGTCTCTGTCCCTGTCAAACGGACGGCTTGCACTGCTGTCTGTACCTGTGGAAAGTGCACCTGTCCTGCCATATCCTTCAAGGCATAACCTGCATAAAGGCGCCTCTGTTCCACCTGTCAGGGCAATATCTGCATACCCTGTCCCTATCAGTCTGAAGGCCTCCCCAATAGCCATAGTGCCCGACGCACAGGCATTGGATATGCCAAGGCAATACCCCTTTAAACCAAGTCTGTGCGCAATATATGACGGTGCCATACTTATTGTTGTAGCAGGCATCAGATAGGCTGACAGGGGCCGTCCCTCCCTGAAATATGCACTCAGGGATTCTTCAATCCTGCTGACCCCTCCCCTGCTCGAACCAATGATAACCATAATGTTCGTGTCAGAACACAAAGAAGCGTCTTCAAAGGCAGAAAGGGCAGCGGCAAGGGAATACTGTATAAATGGGTCAAGACGGTTCAGCTCCTTGGGAGTCAGGAAAGACAGGGCATCAAACCCCCTCAACTCCCCGGTCACCTTCCACGGGATATCGTCCACATCAACCCTGCTGCATCCGGAAAGCCCGGAGAGACCTTTTTTCAAGCCCTTCCAGGTCTCCTGAAAGTTAAGCCCCAAAGGAGTAACTGCGCCAATGCCTGTTATAACCACCCGTCTCATTTGTATCCGATCACCTTTTCCGTATCATCTAACCGGCCGCTGAAAAAAACTGATTGGCTTTATAGATTCTGAAACAAGTTCAGAATGACTGTTTTTGGATTTTTGTTTCTCTGCAACAGCAGCTAAGTAATTTCCCCCTTAATTCGACAATCTCCTGCAGCAGGCGGACAAGACGCCGATGAGGTCTGCCGGGCCCGTCATACATATATCTCAAAAGGGGTTCACAGAAATACCAGGTACATCTGAAGGGTCTCTGCCACCTCGGTCTTGAGCACCCATTAAAGGAGAGAAACTCACATGGCTCCTCAAGACTTCGTTCACTATATTCAGGTACTGCAAGACCAAGGACAGAGATATAAAGCCTGTCCTCACTGTCATAATAGGCATGTCTCTGTTTACAACAGACATCCTCACAGTAAGGACAGACTTCCGAGTTATAACTCTCTATTAAAGGACTTATCTCTTCAAAGAGGACCCTCAATCCGAGCAATACATCTTCTATCTCCCGGCGGTTTTCTCTTGTAATCCAAGCTAATAAAATCATTCCTTTATCTTTTTAGGGACAATACCGTAGGTCTTTTTAAAGAGGGTGGAGAAATATTTTGGGCTATAGCCAAGCTTCATTGAAACATCGGAGATACTATTGTCACCTTCCTTCAGTAACTGAATTGCATGATCCAGTCTCAGCCTTCTTATATAGGCATTGCAGGTAAAACCTGTAAGAGCCCTGAAATACCTGCACAAATAAACCCTGTTCAGACCGGAAACAGAGCTGAGCTCTGAAATAGTGATAGGCAACATATAGTTATAATCAATATACGTCTTCACCTTCACCAGCTTTGATAGAATCTGCGGTGGAATCATGGGGGATTCACTTACTTCGGACCCGTCATTGATCTCGCAGAAGCTCCCGGAAAGAATTGCTTCAATCTTCTTCAACAATTCATCAAAGCTGAAGGGCTTCTTTATATAATCCTTTGCCCCAAGCCTGAATGCCCTCAGGCACAGATCCTCCGTCCCGTAAGCCGTGACTACGATTACAGGAATGGATGGATAACGTTCCCTGATGTGTCTGAGGACCTCGAGGCCGCTCATATCAGGCAGTATTATATCCAGCACAACTATATCGATATCAGGAGCAAGCTGATTAATCGCCTCGTTCCCGCTTGCGGCATAAAGCACATCAACGGATTCCCAACTCTTGCCGGGCTTTAAAGTCAGGAGTTCCTTAAGGCAATCAGCCTGTTCCTTTTCATCCTCAACTATCAGTATCTTCTTTTTCTCCATCACAAATTCCCCGGTTGGCATGCCAACGAGATTCCTGCCCGTTACTTCTTGCTTGGTTGCCAATCGAATACCGTAAACCCTCTGTTAACCGTCATTTCACTTAAAACATTCAGGGGTACAGGGCCCGCAATGACATATGCGGCTATTTTCACGGTTACATAACAAACTCTGCAATACCGGCTTGATATAATATTATTATTATATATAATTAAGACTCAAGGATACAAAAAACTCTCTCCTACGCCCAATAACCCCGCTGCTTAATACGGCCCCACATTGCAACCCCTCCCCTTTTTGAGTTATATTAGTTGATTACATGTCCATCACCATGCCACGTATGCAAGATTTTATTGTTATAAAGGGTGCAAGAGAGCATAATCTAAAGAACATAGACCTGAAAATACCGAGAAACAGGATAATTGTTATAACAGGCCCCTCGGGCTCAGGAAAATCCTCACTTGCCATAGATACAATCTATGCCGAAGGCCAGCGACGTTATGTCCAGAGCCTTTCATCCTATGCCAGACAGTTTATCGGCGAACTGCAGAAGCCAGACGTTGACTACATTGAGGGCCTCTCTCCCTCTGTGGCAATTGAGCAGAAAACCGTCTCAAGGTCTCCAAGGTCCACCCTCGGAACAATAACTGAAATATACGACTACATGAGGGTGCTGTATACAAGGATCGGAAAAGCATACTGCTACAACTGCGGCAGTCCCATCACGGTTCAGGACGCAGAAAACATCCTTCTTTCGGTTCTGCATATGCCGGCAGGAACCAGGCTCCAAATCCTTTCACCAATAGTGAGAGAGCGTAAAGGTGAATACAGGAAAGAACTCCAGCAGATGAGACGGGAGGGTTTTGTACGGGCAAGGATTGACGGAGAGATGATTGATCTGACAGGAGACATAGCATTAAAGAAACATAAACGGCACACCATAGAGATGGTTGTTGACAGGTTAATAGTTAAACCCGGAATTGAAAGACAACTGAAGTCCGCGATTGAAAGCGCCCTGAACTTTTCAGACACAGTGATTATCAATCTCATAGACCGGAACGAGGACATCCTCTTCAGCAGGACCCTTGCATGTATTAAGTGCGGATTAAGCTATCCGGAAATTACCCCTATGTTCTTCTCATTCAACAGTACCCTCGGGGCCTGTCCACTATGTCATGGCCTTGGATATGAAAACCTCATTGAGGAGACATCAGAGTCTGACAAACTGATACCCTGCAAGGAATGTGGCGGATTAAGACTAAAAAGGGAGGCTCTGGGCATTAAGCTCCAGGGTATTAATATTGGAGAATTCTCAAGGCTCTCCGTAAAGAGGGCCCTTGAGTTCATAGATAACCTCTCCCTATCTGAAAGGGATGGGATAATTGCTGGACGTATAGTAAAAGAGGTCAGGGACAGGCTGCATTTTCTCCGGTGGGTGGGGCTTGATTATCTTACACTGGACAGGCCTGCTGCAACACTATCAGGCGGTGAGGCTCAAAGAATCAGGCTGTCCACCCAACTCGGCTCATCTCTTACCGGAGTACTGTATGTACTTGATGAGCCGAGCATCGGACTTCACCCAAGGGATTGCAGGAAACTACTCGAGACCCTTTCGGGAATCAGGGATGCGGAAAATACGGTTATAATCGTAGAGCATGATGCAGAAACAATCATGTGGGCCGATTATGTGATAGACCTCGGCCCGGGCGGCGGGAGATCCGGCGGATGGGTAGTGGCGGAAGGAACGCCTCAGGAGATACAGGAAATAGAATCTTCACCCACAGGAATGTATCTTTCCGGAAGAAAAACCATACCTTTACCTTCACAGAGGAGGAGACCAAAGGACTCCGTAAAGATTACAGGCATTACGGAACACAACCTGAAAGGTTTTGACGTAAAGATTCCCCTCGGTGTATTTGTCTGTTGTACCGGGGTATCCGGCTCAGGCAAGAGCACGCTCGTCCTTGATATACTTTACAAGATACTTTTAAAGGAGCTTTACGGCAGCAGGGTCAATCCGGGTAGATTCAGGGCAATAAAGGGTGCCGATAAACTCTCCAGGGTCATATGCGTTGATCAAAAACCCCTTGGCCGTACCCCCCGCTCAAACCCCGCAACGTATACGGGTATATTCACTCATATCCGGGATCTTTTTTCAAGGGTTCAGGATGCACGGGTAAGGGGCTATTCACCCTCGAGGTTCAGTTTCAATGTACAGGGTGGAAGATGTGAGAACTGCAAGGGTGAGGGGTACAAGAAGGTGGAGATGCATTTTTTGCCCGATGTTTATGTCCCATGTGACGAGTGCAAGGGAATGAGGTATAACCGTGAAACCCTGGCAATCAGGTTTAAGGACAAGAACATATCCGAAGTCCTTGAAATGACTATTACCGAGGCATATGATTTCTTCTCCAAAATACCCCTGCTGAGAGGAAAACTGCAGGTGCTTGTGGATGTCGGTCTCGGATATATCAAACTTGGACAACCTGCAACCACACTCTCCGGTGGAGAGGCACAGAGGGTGAGGCTTGCAAAAGAACTCAGCAAAAGATCCCGGGGCGACACCCTTTACATACTTGACGAGCCAACCACAGGTCTGCACTTCGTTGATATTGAACGTCTCCTTAACGTACTGAACAGCCTCGTGGATAAGGGAAATACTGTTGTTGTTATTGAACACAACCTTGATGTCATAAAATGCGCTGATTATATAATAGACCTCGGGCCTGAAGGAGGAGATGACGGGGGATATCTCGTAGCCACCGGCACTCCTGAGGATGTATGCCGCAACGAACGGTCCCATACCGGCTTTTTCTTAAAAAAGCTACTGGAAGGACAGACTCAATTCCAGAACCCGGGGGTCACGGCTTAAGGTAATCTGAAACCCGGAAAGGAGAGAGAAATGAAACGTTTATTTTTTTTGGCCCTTAATCTGGCACTTATACTTTCCACCTTCTCCTGTAATTGGAGGAAGGATGAGACATACAGGAAATCAGAATTCCTTCTGGATACCATAGTTACAATAACCGTAGTATCCGACTCCGAGAAAAAGGCCGGAAATGCCATGAACAAGGCCTTTGCAGAGATAGAACGCCTCGGGAAACTGATTAATTTCTTCTCCCCTGACAGCGAGATAACTGCAATTAATCGTAATGCCGGAATTTCACCTGTAGCGGTCTCCCCTGATACCTACACACTGCTTGAAAGGGCTACGGAGGTAGCAACAGAGACCGACGGGGCCTTTGACATGACAGTCGGAGTGGTGGTAAACCTTTATGACTTTCATAAAAAAACCCGTCCTGCCGAAACCCTTATCAGAAAGAAACTACCACTTGTAAACTTCAGGGATTTAATACTCAGCCAGGATAAACATACTGCATTTCTCAAAAGGAAGGGAATGTCTGTTGATGCCGGTGGAATAGCCAAGGGATATACTGCCGACAGGGCCATAGAGGTACTGAGATCAGAGGGGATAAAGGCAGCCCTGGTTGCAGTGGCCGGAGACATCAGGGCATACGGATTAAAACCTGGTGGAACACCGTGGAGGGTGGGTATCAGAGACCCAAGGGGGAAAGGTATGGATGACATAATTGCAACCCTTGAACTCAGGGATATGGCAATATCCACCTCCGGGGATTATGAGAGGTTTTTTATTGAAAACGGCAAAAGGTTTCATCATCTCATCGATCCAAAGACCGGCTATCCTGCAGGGGGAGTTATGGGTGTAACTGTTGTGGGTCCACTCGCTGTATATACTGACTCCCTTGCAACCGCCCTGTTTATATCAGGCATTGATAAAGGTCTTAAAATAGCCGGTACCCTTGGCTATGATGCATTAATGATTGATGAAAAGGGTAAAATACATATGACTGATGCACTGAAAAACAAAATAACCCTCCAGCCACAAATAAAGACGAATAAAGACAAATGAAACCAATTGATTATACCTGGATTTTAACCCGCAACCCGCAACCCGCAACT
>UOGH01000058.1_pt1 | contig 13829 bp, 9 predicted proteins | sample 1989771 | NCBI WGS metagenome assembly UOGH01 (sample SAMEA4712198, study PRJEB27164) | hydrothermal vent metagenome | biome: marine basaltic hydrothermal vent biome; feature: marine hydrothermal vent; material: mineral | place: Pacific Ocean | collected 2011-06-14/2011-07-23 | depth 1691 m | reverse complement strand
TTTAAGGCTTATTCCCGCACTCCCGGCGCTGCTCCAGACTGTGCTTACCTTATCAAGGGCCGTACTCCAGCTATATATATTCGTACACTGAGACCCTACATGAAATGTAATGCCAACAGGATTGAGCCCCCTTTCCCGCGCATACAGGAGTAGATCAACTGCTGTATCAGGTTCGATGCCGAACTTTTTACTCAGGGGCCATTCACTGCCCTCATTGGGCACAGTCAGCCTCACATAGAGATTGCAGCCCGGAGCATAAGCTGCGAGCTTATCCACTTCCGCCACAGAGTCAAAGGCAAAATAATCTACGCCATAATCCACGGCATACCTGATAAAAGCAGGGCTTTTTACCGGGTTGCTGGATATGATCCTTTCGGGTTTTACGCTGAGTGCGGAGAGTATCTTCAGCTCGCCTTCAGAGGCAATCTCGTAGTTCATGCCGGGACTGTCGAGCAATCCGGCAATCTCGATATGAGGGTTTGCCTTTACAGCATAGTATACACGGCAATTACGAATCCCTTTGCCGATGACAGACGCTTTTTCCCTGACTACATCCGTATCTATCAGCAGATAAGGTGTGGCCTCATCACTTGTTGCTATAAAGTTCAGGACTTTCTCCCAGGTGGATGACCTGACAAATTCCGGTGTTACCTGCACTTCTCCCCCCTGATAAACGTTTTTGATTTTATGCAGTCTATTTTTTCCTCATTTTAAGATATCTTTTAACGGCACTCCTGACAGCCTCTGGTATGTTTTTGTTTTTTTCAAGGATAACAAGATCATGCATTCTCAAACGTGTTATCAGAGGCATCGAGATACCGATAGGTGTTTTCGGATTAGACGCAAGGGAAAGCACTATATTATACTTTCTTATCCAGTCTTTTTTCTTGAAGATAAATCGCAGGGCATCGTCAGGAGATGAGGGATTTCTTGCTATCATCTCCACTTCATTCTCGGTTATTTTCGGATTCTCAAGTACCTTGATAACCACTTCCCTGTTAGGGTCTCTTATAAGGACGTTCCTGATATCTTTTCCGCCTTTTAGTGCAAGCTGTATCCTCTGCCCCACGCTTAATCTCTGAACCCTCTGGAGTATGCTCTCTTTCTTCTGAAGCCTGACCTCTTCTTTTTCTTCAGTGACGAGATCAATTGCCCCCGTTGTTATTCTTGCAGGAAGGCTTAGCAGTGAGGCCGCCTCTGCTGCAATCTCCACGGGAGTAAGAGGATGGTCATAAAGGAGCCGCAATATCTCCGGCCGCTGTGTGTTGGTATCCATTATTTCACTGAATATGGCGGTATCCGAGGGGTCATCCAGGAGTATCCGGATCACCTCTTCAGATGCTACGGAGAGGTCAAGCCCTATAAGTTTTTCTTCTGCCATTTTTTTATCTCAAATTATGCAAGGGGACCTGAGACGCGGGCCTCTGTCTCAACGTATCGGTGTACTGGCGGAATCCGGGTTTATCATATAAACAAAATACTCTATATTGCCTTTTTGCCCCTTGACAGGGGATTCAAATACACCTTGCATTGCAAGACCCAGTGATTCAAGACCTTCTGTGATTTTCCTGACAACGTTCATTCTCTTCTCAACGCTTTTTATCACTCCCCCCTTGTCCACCTCTCCCTTGCCGACTTCAAACTGCGGTTTTATGAGTGCAAGTATTCCGCCGCCGGCCTTGAGAAACTCAAGTATTTTCGGGACAACCTTTAAGAGTGATATAAAAGAGACGTCTATTGTAACAAAGTCAATTTTTTCGGGGACCGAATCACCTGTCAGATACCTGATATTTGTCCTCTCAAGAACCATAACTCTCGGGTCTTTTCTCAGTTTCCAGGAGAGCTGTCCATATCCAACATCAACTGCGTATATCCTTCCTGCACCCTTCTGGAGCATGCAGTCAGTGAATCCTCCGGTAGAGGCCCCGACATCCATTACAACCTGGCCATCAAGCTGGATATTAAAATGCGCAAGTGCGGCCTCCAGTTTCAGTCCTCCCCGGCTTGCATAAGGAAGGTCTTCTCCCCTCAGGACAATCTCAGCCCCTTCGTCAATCAGGGTACCAGCCTTGTCAACCGGTGATCTGTTTACAAGAACCCTCCCCTCAAGGATCAATGCTTTTGCCCTTTCCCGGGAAGATACAAGGCCCTTTTTTATCAGGAGTTTGTCAAGCCGTTCCTTCAATGTCTTGATTTTGTATGCTTTATAAGGGAAGAAGCTGTTACGAAGATACCATCCTCATCCAGGCCCAGCAGTCTTTTTAAAACGCTTTGTGGGCCCTGTTCAACAAAAATATCGGGTATGCCCATAATCCTCACATTTATATCATGTATGCCCATACTGCTGAGTGTCTCAAGAACGGAGGATCCAAAACCACCAGCCACGGAATTCTCTTCTATTGTAACGATATTTTTTACGCTGTCAGAGATTCTGAGAAGTATATCATTGTCGAGGGGTTTTGCAAAGCGCGCATTTACCACCATGGTGCTGATACCCTCTGCTCTCAATCGCTGAGCGGCTTTATAAGCAGGGTAAACCATGCTGCCGATTGCAAGGAGTGCCAGGTCATTGCCGTCCATCAATATCTCTCCCTCTCCGAGCCTCAGGGGATGTTGAGTCTGGTCGAAATGCTCGGTGCAGCTTCCCCTTGGATATCTTATGGCAACAGGCCTCTTCAAAGAGATGGCAAAATCGAGCATTTCAGTAAATTCTCCCTTGTCCTTAGGGGCCATAAATACAAGATTCGGTATGTGCCTGAGGTAACTTATATCAAAGGCTCCGTGGTGCGTCGGGCCGTCATCCCCGACTATGCCTGCCCTGTCAATGGCAAAGACCACGGGCAGGTTCTGGAGGCAGACATCGTGAAGAATCTCGTCATAAGACCTCTGAAGGAATGTTGAGTATACAGCCACCACAGGTATGAATCCGTTGGCTGCAAGACCTGCAGCAAAGGTGACTGCATGAGGTTCTGCAATTCCAACATCAAAGAATCTCTCAGGAAAGGTTCTGGCAAAGTCGCCCAGACCCGTCCCTTCTGTCATTGCTGCAACAACTGCAACAACCCGCTCGTCTTTTTTGGCAATATCTGTGAGGGTATTGCCAAAGACCTCACTGTAGGATGCAATCCCTCCTGACCCCTTTGGTGAACCTGTAGTGAGCTCAAAGGGTCCCACACCGTGAAACCATGAGGGGTTCTTTTCTGAAAACTCATACCCTTTTCCTTTTGTTGTAATTACATGGACAAGCACGGGACCGTCAGAACGCCTGATTCTCTTGAAAGTCTCTACAACATTCTCAATATTATGGCCGTCTATTGGTCCAATATAGTTGAAGCCAAGCTCTTCAAATATATGTCCCGGAAGTAATAAACTTTTTACTGTCTCCTCAAGCTTGTGGGCAAGACGGTACATCCTGTCTCCAACCTTTGGAATCCCTTCAAGAAAGGCCTTGGTATCCTTTTTGAACCTCTGGTATAGCTCGCCCGTGAGTATTCTGTTAAAATAACTGGAGAGTGCTCCTACATTTCTGGATATGGACATCTCGTTGTCGTTGAGCACTACGATAAGGGGTATGCCGAGATGCCCTGCATTGTTCAGCCCCTCAAAAGCAAGGCCTGATGTCATTGCTCCGTCACCTATTACAGCCACCACATTGAATTCCTCTCCTTTAAGCTCCCTTGCCTCTGCCATTCCCAGGGCTGCGGAGATGGATGTGGAGCTGTGTCCTGTGCCAAAGTGGTCGTGAGGACTTTCAGTTCTTTTCGGAAAACCCGAAATTCCCCTGTACTGTCTCAATGTCGAGAACCGCTCCTCCCTGCCGGTGATCAACTTATGTGCATAGGACTGATGTCCGACATCCCAGATTATCTTGTCCGTAGGGGAGTCAAACACATAGTGAAGGGCAATAGTCAGCTCTATAACACCAAGGCTTGAGGCAAGGTGTCCGCCCGTGCAGGATACGGTCTCGATGATCCGTTCCCTGATCTCACCGGATAGCTCGATCAGGGCGGGAAAATCGAGTTTCTTTATATCATCCGGCCCTTTTATCTCTTTCAGCATGTCACTCATCATCTTTCATTTATTATTTTTCATTTATCATTGAACAATAACAGATGAAAAATAATAAAATAGTTCCGGCATCTTACTTCGTCCTCTGAACGAGATACTTTGCAATGCCCCTTAAGGGATCAGCTCCTTCACCCATGAAATCAATGGCTGAAAGGGCCTCTTCAACAAGCTCGTTTGCTGCCGCCTTTGACCTCTCAATTCCGTAGATGGCAGGATATGTCATTTTGCCCTTTTCACTGTCAGCTCCCGTTTTTTTTCCGAGTGAATCAGAGTTACCTGTAACATCAAGAACGTCATCGACAATCTGGAAGGCAAGGCCCACTTTTTCACCATACATGCCAAGGCTTTCAATTATCTCTCGGGAAGACCCGGCAAGCACGGGTGCAATCCTGACAGAAGCACATATCAACGCCCCTGTCTTGTGGGTATGAATAAAATGCACTGTTCTTGGGTCAGGTTCCTTTCTTTCGGAAAGTATGTCTTCGGCCTGTCCTCCGACCATACCCCTGGGGCCGGCAGCGTCGGCCAGTATCCGTATCGCCTCTTTCACGGCATGTGCAGAAAACCTTTCTCCCTCGGTAAACATGACGAATGCCTCTGTCAGGAGGGCATCACCGGCCAGTATGGCAATGGCTTCTCCAAAGACCTTGTGGTTTGTGGGCTTTCCGCGTCTCATCGCATCGTCATCCATTGCCGGAAGGTCATCGTGAATAAGTGAGTACGTATGAATTAGTTCCATGGCGGAAGCCTGGGGGAGAATATCCTCTGCCTTTCCTCCACAAGCCTCAAAAGATGCTATTGCAAGGACGGGTCTTATCCTCTTTCCACCTGCAAAAAGAGAGTATGTTACTGACTCGTATAACCTTCCTGGAAGGAATTCGCTGGAGAAATATTGCTTAAGATAAGAGTCAACAAGTTCCTGTCTGTTTTTAATGTAATCTTTCAGGACCATTCCGTCACTCGTTGCCTGTTATTCATGCTGACCAATAACCTGAAGTCTCATTCCCACTCTATGGTACCCGGTGGTTTGGAGCTTATGTCATAAACCACGCGGTTAATCCCCTTGACTTCATTTATGATACGGTTTGACATCTTGCCAAGTATATCATCAGGTATTTTTGCCCAGTCCGCAGTCATGCCATCCATACTTGTTACCGCCCTCACTGCAAGGACGTGTTCGTAAGTCCGTTCATCTCCCATAACACCAACGCTCCTGATCGGCAGAAGAACTGCAAATGCCTGCCATATCTCCCTGTACAGCCCTGCTTTCTTTATCTCCTCAAGCACAATGGCATCTGCCTCTCTCAGTATCTCGAGTCTTTTGGCTGTAATCTCTCCAATGCACCTGATTGCAAGGCCCGGTCCGGGAAAGGGATGTCTCCAGCAGATCTCTTCAGGGAGTCCGAGTTCTTCCCCGAGTTCTCTCACCTCATCCTTAAAGAGTTCGCGCAGGGGCTCAATGAGCTTTAACTTCATCACCTCCGGCAGCCCGCCGACATTATGATGAGACTTTATTATTGCAGAGGGCCCCTTGAAGGAGACACTCTCTATCACATCAGGATATAAAGTGCCCTGGGCAAGAAACATGGCGTCAGTTATCTTTCCGGCCTCTTCCTCAAAGACACTGATGAACTCGTTCCCTATTACCTTCCTCTTTTTTTCGGGGTCTGTAACCCCCTTCAATAACCTCAGAAACCGTTCTTTTGCGTCGACAGTTATCAGCTTTATATGAAAATGTCTCTCAAAGGTGTCCTGTACCTTCTCTACTTCTCCCTTTCTGAGCAGCCCGTTGTCTACAAAGATACAGGTAAGGTTTTCTCCGACAGCCCTGTGTACAAGAACCGCAACAACCGAGGAGTCAACCCCGCCGCTCAGGGCACATATTACCCTGTTGTCACCAACAGTCTTTTTTATATCTTCTACAGCCCAGTCAATAAAGGACGACATCTGCCATACAGGCTTGCATTTGCATATATTGAGCACAAAGTTCTGTAAAATCCTCTTGCCTTCTGTTGTATGCACGACTTCCGGATGGAACTGAAGCGCATACATCATCTTTTCATGGTCTGCCATAGCGGCAATGGGTGAGTTGTCTGTATGCGCAATGGGAACAAAACCCCTTGGGCATTTCTCTATCCTGTCTGCATGACTCATCCAGACTACGGAATGATCTGTTATTCCCCAGAGGAGGTCCCTGTCATCATCTATTATCAGCTCGGCCCTTCCGTACTCTCTCTTCAGGGCCTTTTTGACTTCACCTCCGAGGAGATATGCCATCAACTGCATGCCGTAACATATGCCAAGCACGGGAACCCCAAGGTTGAATATCTCCCTGTCAGGGATCGGTGTTCCCTCATCGTAAACACTTGAAGGGCTGCCTGAAAGGATTATCCCATTTGGATTAAACTCCCTGATCTTCTCAATAGAGGCATTAAATGGGAATATTTCGGAATAGACCTTGCACTCCCGCACCCTCCTGGCGATAAGCTGTGTGTACTGTGAGCCAAAATCAAGAACAAGTATCTTTTCTCTTTCAATCATAGTATATTTTATCCTTTTACCATTCAGTTCTGTAATTAGGGGATTCCTTGGTAATTATCACATCATGGACATGACTCTCCCTGAGTCCTGCATTGGTAATCCTTATAAATCTTGCCTTTTCCCTCAGTTCATTCAGTGTCCTGCAACCGCAATATCCCATTCCTGACCTTAACCCGCCTATAAGTTGAAGGATGCTCTGAGAAAGGGGACCTTTATACGGAACCCTCCCTTCTACTCCCTCAGGAACGAGCTTGGGCGTATCCACCCCTTCCTGTCCATATCTGTCCTTTGCTCCCTGAGCCATGGCGCCTAATGAACCCATGCCCCTGTATACCTTGTAACTTCTGCCCTGATACAGGATTATCTCTCCCGGAGATTCAGCCGTGCCGGCAAAAAGGCTGCCTATCATAACGGAGTGAGCTCCTGATGCAATGGCCTTGGTGATATCACCGGAATATTTTATTCCCCCGTCAGCAATAACAGGAACAGAATGTTTTTTTGCAACAGAATAGCATTCCCTGATGGCGGTAATCTGTGGAACCCCTGCACCGGCTATTACCCTTGTTGTACAGATGGACCCGGGACCTATTCCCACCTTTATTGCATCGGCACCTGCCTCAACAAGGTCTCCGGCCCCCTCTCTGGTGGCAACATTTCCGGCTATAACATCAACCTCGAACTTCCTTTTCAGCTCCTTCAATGTCTTGATCACTGCATTACTGTGTCCATGGGCTGTATCTATAACCAGCACATCAACACCGGCACTTACAAGAATCGCTGCCCGCTCTATGGCCTCACTGCCAACCCCAACAGCCCCTCCTACACGAAGACGGCCTACGGAGTCCTTGCAGGCATGGGGGTACTTCCTCCTCTTCTCTATATCCTTTATGGTTATTAATCCCTTCAGATTGTTTTCCCTGTCAACAATGGGAAGCTTTTCAATCTTGTACTTATGCAGAGTCTCTTTTGCCTCATCAAGGGTGATACTCTCAGTGGCTGTAATGAGCCTTTCCTTTGTCATTACTTCCTTGACCTTTCTGTCCATACGGGTCTCAAACCTGAGGTCCCTGTTTGTGAGGATACCTATCAGTTTGCCCTTTACTGTCACGGGAACCCCTGATATTTTATACCGGGTCATTAAGGCAAAGGCGTCACTGATAGGGGCATCCGGCGAAACGGTTATCGGATCGATAATCATACCGCTTTCAGACTTCTTGACCTTATCAACCTCAAGGCCCTGCCTGTCAGGAGACATTGCCCTGTGTATGAACCCAATGCCCCCTTCTCTTGCCATGGCAATGGCCATGGAGGCCTCAGTTACTGTGTCCATGGCAGAAGTTACAATGGGTGTGTTTAGGCTGATATTGCGTGTGAGGTATGTTGTGACGTCAACCTCTTTTGGAATCACATCGGATTTTGCCGGAATGAGAAGGACATCATCAAAGGTAAGGCCCGTGGGAACGTTTTCCTCTACCATATGCACCTCATAGTTTATTTAATTGAAAATTCACAGCAGATATAAAGTCCCTGTCAGATATGAACTCCCGAACTCCTGAGCTACAAACGGGATTTTTAATTCTAACACGATAATTTTTCAGAAATCAAATAAGATGGTTTTGTAAAAAAGCCCTGATTGTCATTGCAAGGAGCAAAGTGACGAAGCAATCTGTTCTAAAATCAGGCGGATAGTGTATTGTTTCGCCCTGCTCGCAATGACAAAAAAGGGCATTTTCAGACTTTTTACGACTTCATCAGGTTCTCCTGATAAATTGCACATTTACAGGCAGTATCAGCGTGGAATTACATGTTCCCTGTCCAGGCCTCAAGGGTACTTCAGGCGCTTTTAAATCCCGCACTGATTTTTACCGTGAAATGCCGGCAGAGGCGAGGTTGCCGAACCCTGAGTGCTTTTACCGAAGAATTGCAGCTATCACCAAGAGCCGCCGGTAGAATCAGTAAGTTGACAACCCCCTTATAAAATAAGTATTATGTTTTTAAGGGGACAAGATGAAAGTTGAGTCAATAAAGAAAACTTTTACACTAAAAGTGATACCTTTAAAATTTGTCCCGCGCATAAGGAGTATATATGTTTGAAAAGTTTACAGAAAGAGGAAGAAAGGTAATTATATATGCCAAGGAAGAGGCGGAAAGACGGCAGAATGATTATCTCGGGACTGAGCACCTGCTGCTTGGATTGATCAGGGAACAGGATGGTCTGCCGGTTGTTGTTCTAAAAAAGATGGGTCTTTCCATAGAAGAGGTTCGCATTGAGGTTGAGAGGAATCTACCCGTAGGCACCAACCTCCTCACTTTTGGTGATATACCATTTACCCCAAGGGCTAAAAAGGTCCTTGAACTTGCAGTCGAGGAGGCAAGACTCCTTGGCCATAACTATATCGGCAGTGAACACCTCCTGCTTGGCCTGGTGAGAGAGGATGAAGGAATTGGTGGAAAGATCCTCAGAAACCTTGGGGCCAATCTGCTTGGCGCAAGGCAGCTCTCCATAAATCTCTCAATGAGGACACAGCCTCACATACGGGAGAAGAAGACAGCCACTCCTGCACTTGATGAGTTTGGAAAAGACCTTACTGCCCTTGCCAGGAAAGGAAAACTTGACCCTGTTATCGGCAGGGAAAAAGAGATAGAGCGTGTCCTTCAGATACTTGGGCGGAGGGTCAAGAATAATCCGGCAATTATTGGTGAGCCTGGAGTGGGCAAAACTGCAATTGTGGAAGGGCTTGCCCAGAAGATTATTTCCGGCGATGTTCCCGATCAATTGCTGGGTAAAAGGATCATCTCCCTTGACCTCGGTGCCCTGATTGCCGGAACCAAATACAGGGGACAGTTTGAGGAGAGGTTGAAGGTTGTAATGAAGGAGATAACGCAATCCGACAACATTATACTCTTTATTGATGAACTCCATACACTTATTGGTGCGGGTGCAGCCGAAGGGTCGGTGGATGCCTCCAGCATGTTAAAACCCGCCCTTTCCAGGGGTGAAATCCAGTGTATCGGCGCTACCACTGCTGATGAGTTCAGGAAATATATTGAAAGGGATGGGGCCCTCGAGAGGAGGTTCCAGCCAATCTATGTTGAGCCCCCGAATATGGAGGAGACTATAGATATCCTTACAGGCCTGAAGAGCAAGTATGAGGCCCATCACAGGGTTAAGTACAGTGAGGATGCTGTTGTAACAGCAGCGAAGATGTCTGACAGATATGTTTCGGACAGGAATCTGCCGGACAAGGCCATTGATGTAATAGATGAGACGGGTTCAAGAATCAAGCTCAAGAGGTATACACCGCCACTTGAACTGAAGGATATTGAACAGGACCTTGAAAGACTTTCCAAAGAGAAGAATCTTTATATCAAGCTTCAGGATGTTGAAAAGGCTGCGTCCCTGAGAGGGGAGGAAGAGAAGCTCAAGAGGTTGCATGAGCAGCTTCACAAGCAGTGGCGTGATAACCTCACCAAGGATATCCCTGTTATCAAGTCAGAGGATATTGCTTATACTGTCTCAAAGATGACAGGAATACCTCTTATTAAACTTGAACGGGAAGAGACGGAGAAACTGCTCCTTATGGAAAAAGAGCTGCACAGGAGGATTATTGCCCAGGATGAGGCTACCAGAGCCGTCTGCCGGGCCATAAGACGTTCCAGGGCAGGACTTAAAAGCAGAAAGAAACCCATTGGTTCTTTCTTTTTCCTTGGTCCAACAGGTGTGGGCAAGACCGAGCTTGCGAAGGCACTTGCAGAGTTCCTGTTTGATGATGAAAACTCTCTTATCAAGATTGACATGTCTGAGTATATGGAGAGATTCAATGTCTCAAAGCTTACCGGAGCACCTCCGGGATATGTAGGGTATGAAGAAGGCGGACAGCTTACCGAGAGAGTAAGGAAAAAACCATATTCGGTGGTGCTGTTTGATGAGATAGAGAAGGCACACCCTGATGTGTTTAATGTGCTGCTTCAGATCCTTGACGAAGGAGTGCTTACCGACAGTATCGGAAGAAAGATAGATTTCAAGAATACGGTTATCATTATGACCTCAAATCTTGGAGCCAGGATTATAGAAAAGGCCACGCCATTAGGGTTTCAGCGTAACAGTGCCGATGACCTCTATACGAAGATCAAGGATAACGTGCTTAATGAGCTGAAGAAGACCTTTAACCCTGAATTTCTGAACAGGGTTGACGAAATAGTGGTCTTCCACCCCCTTGACAAGATACATCTCTTCTCCATTATTGACCTGCTGATAGATGAGACCAACAAACAGCTTGTTGAGCAGGAGATTCTCCTTGAAGTTACTGATGAGGTAAAGGAATGGATTGTCAATAAGTATTACCAGCCTGTCTACGGTGCCAGGCCTATGAGAAGGGCCGTGCAAAAAGAGATAGAGGATTATCTCTCTGAAGAGATGTTAAAGGGCAGGTTTGAGGGCGCCAACAAGGTAGTAGTGGTTTTAGAGAACGGGAAACCGGTGTTCAAGGTAGCACAGAAGGAAGAGTTACTGACAGCAAGCGTCAATTAAGCGTAGAGAGGTATTTCTTTCTTGCAGATTGACTTCTTTTGTTCATATAGTTGTACATCAGGAACAGGGAATCAGGATGTTCAGATACAGATTTGACAGGGTCTTTCATGATTTCCATAGATAAAAAATCGAATATCGTGGAGTTTAAGCGTTGAAGTTGCGAGGAGTTATCCTTGGAGTCATCCTTGTTATCGGAGTATTTCTTGTAGTTTTGACCCAGAAAGACAGAGCTCCGCAGGCGCGCAGGGCAATCGTGGATCTTGAAGCCCCCGGGTTTGTACTTCTTGACAGTAGTGGGGCGACTGTCAAGCTTTCCCAGTTCAAGGGAAAGACGGTTTTTCTGCATTTCTGGGCCTCGTGGTGTCCAAACTGCAGAGAGGAACTCCCTTCTATCCAGGCCCTGTATAACAGGAGAAAATCAGACCCGGACTTTGTCTTCCTGAGCATTGTATACCGGGAAAATCCTGCAAAGAGCATGAAATACCTGAAAGCAAATAATTATGATATCCCCTTGTATACCGACCCCGGTGAAAAGGCAGCGCGGACATACGGTGTCACGGGTGTGCCTGAAACGTTCATAATAGATGCGGACGGGATACTGCGGAAAAGGGTTATAGGCGCAGGGGATTGGAGTGGGTATTAGTATTGACGATTGACTATTGAAAGATTGACGATTGAAAAGTTGGAAGAACCATAATTTTATAAAGTATGAGAAAAACACACACTCCGGAGAGAGCCCTCCTTTTCATAGCCACCCTGTATTCTGACGAAGAGTTTTACATGAAGGCAAAGGAACACCTGATAAAAAATTTCGGTGAATTTTTGTTTGAAAGTGAGTGCCTTCCGTGGGTTCATTCGGAATATTACAGGTATGAGCTGGGCTGGCCCATAACCAGACGGTTTCTCGCATTCAGGAAGAGATTTAATACCGGGACAATAAGAGAGGCAAAGCTCGTCACCAATGAGCTTGAAAAAATGTTCTCGGTTGATGACAAAAGGAAAGTAAATCTTGATCCCGGCTATATCACAGAGGCAAAGGTGGTGCTTGCAACAACAAAGAACTATCCCCACAGGATATATCTCGGCAGTGGTATCTTTGCAGAGGTAACACTATTTTACACAAAGGGGGGATACCGGTCCCATCAATTTACCTACCTGGACTATGGTACCCCGGAGTATCTCGGTATCTTCCACAGGATGAGGGAGCTGCTTAGAGATACCGTGCCTTTATCCCATCCAGTACAGCATTAGATTAAGCCGGGTCCGGGGATAAAGGTTGTTGGAAGCGATATGACAGACTCTTCACTCATTCTCGTCCCGAAATACTTCGGGGCTCCGAGGAAATTATCACGACTCACCATTCAGGTGAAGCGTGATAATTTAAACCGTTCAGAGTCAATCATATCGCTTCCTTTCTTGATCTACCCTTTTTTGTTGCCGGATCAGGGATTATGCAAGGACAAAACATAAGTCAATCCAGGCTGAGAGTCCTCTCATTCTGTCTTGCTTGAGACAATCCCTGCAATCCCTTCAACAGCCTCATCTGTTTTGACAAGCTTTTTCTCCCCTGTCCTGCGTATCTTTATCTCAATAAAACCTTCCTTCAGGTTTTTTTCACCAATAACCACCTGGAGAGGGATTCCGATGAGGTCGGCGTCCTTGAACTTTACACCTGCCCTTTCATTGCGGTCGTCCATGAAGACATCAAGCCCTTTCCGGACAAGTCCCTGATAAATATCCTCGGAGACCCGCACAATTTCCGTGTTATTCATCTTGAGCGGTAATATCATTACATCAAAAGGGGCAATGCTTTCAGGCCATATGATGCCGTTTTCATCATTGCTCTGCTCCACCGCAGCTGCAGCAATCCTTGCAGGCCCGATCCCGTAGCTCCCCATGACAAGGGGGTGCTCCTTGCCCTTTTCATCAAGATAATACGCCTTTAACGGCTCTGAGTATTTGGTGCCGAGCTTAAAGATATTCCCAATCTCGATCACCTTTTCGATCCTTAGGAAGGCCCCGCATTTGCAGCACCTGTCTCCCCCCTTTACCATATGCAGGTCTGTCCATTCAGCTTCAAAATCCTTTTCCGGCCTTACTCCCCTGACGTGATAATCCGCCTTGTTTGCCCCGCTTATATAAACGCCCTTCTTCAGTGCCTCATCAGCAATAATCCTGATTTTATGCCCCATTGGGCCGATGAAGCCGGGTTCCACTCCGAGTGTTTCAAGGACTTCCGCCTTACGGGCAGGCCTGCATGGCCCTATGAGCCTCTGCAGTTTCTTTTCCTGAAGCTCCTGGTCACCCCTGAGAAGTACGAGTACAGGTCCTGTATCCGCTATGAAGAGGAGGCTTTTTATAAAACAGGCCGGGGATGTACCGAGGAATTCCGATACCTCACGGACAGACCGTTTCTGAGGGGTGAAAACCTCTTCAAACGGCCACTCCTCAAACTCTGGTTCCGGTGGGACGCTGATTGCCAGTTCAACATTTGCAGCATAGCCGCAGGAATCGCAAATGGCAACATCGTCCTCACCCGCAGGACTTGGCGCCATGAACTCGTGTGCCGTTGCACCACCCATCATGCCGGGGTCCGACTCTACCTGGTAGAATTTAAGTCCGCACCTTTCAAATATCCTGTGATATGCCTCTTCATGAAGGCGGTAGCTTTGACTGAGACCGCTTTCGT
>UOGH01000003.1_pt1 | contig 13935 bp, 8 predicted proteins | sample 1989771 | NCBI WGS metagenome assembly UOGH01 (sample SAMEA4712198, study PRJEB27164) | hydrothermal vent metagenome | biome: marine basaltic hydrothermal vent biome; feature: marine hydrothermal vent; material: mineral | place: Pacific Ocean | collected 2011-06-14/2011-07-23 | depth 1691 m | reverse complement strand
CAACCTTCCTTGCATTAAAGAACTTTTCCCTGCTCCAGAATCCGGATGCAATTCCCGATATGCCGGCCGCCCCAAAGGCTGTTGTCTCAATCAGCAGAGGTCTCTCTATAACCGTATTGAGAATATCCGCCTGGAACTGCATGAGGAAGTTGTTTTTGACAGCACCCCCGTCCACCCTCACTTTTTTAAAATTCATTCCTGTTGTCCTCTCCATCTCTTCAATTACATCCCTTGTCTGGAATGCAATTGCCTCCAGGGCTGCCCTGGCAAAATGCTCCCGGCCTGTCCCTCTTGTAATCCCGATTATCATTCCCCTGGCGGTTGGATCCCAGTATGGTGCGCCCAGACCCGTCAGGGCAGGCACAAAATATACACCCTCGTTGGACCCGAGGGCCTCAGCCATGGATTCGGTATCAGCGGATGCCTTGATGATCTTCAACCCGTCCCTTAACCACTGAATACATGAGCCCCCCACAAAGATGCTTCCCTCCATTGCATAGTTGACTTCACCTTCTATCCTCCAGGCTATGGTATTTAACAGCCGTCCGGAGCCTGGCAGATCCTTGCCGGTCGATGTCATCAGGAACAGCCCGGTTCCATAGGTGTTTTTTACCACCTTCTCTTCCCAGCCTCCCTGGGCAAAAAGGGAGGCCTGCTGATCACCCAGGATTCCGGTTATCGGGATCTCCTTGCCTGTAAGTTCCCTGTCCGTATTTCCAAAATGCCCTCCGCTCTCCTTTACCTCGGGGAATATCCTTTCCGGCAGATTGAATATTGCGAGCAGTTCGTCGTCATAATCCAGTGTGTGGATATTGTAGCAGAGTGTACGGGAGGCATTACCCGGCTCGGTTGCATGGACCTTTCCACCCGTCAGATTCCATAGAATCCAGCTGTCAACCGTCCCGAAAAGTATATTCCCTTTGTCGATCCGCTCTCTAACCCCCTCGATGTTTTCAATTATCCACTTGATCTTTGTTGCCGAGAAATACGGGTCCAGGGGGAGTCCTGTCTTTTCCCTTATAATGCGCGAATACTCTGCTAACCGGTCACATATTTCTTTTGTCCTCCTGCACTGCCAGACAATTGCATTGTAGACGGGTTTCCCTGTTTTCCTGTCCCACAGGATGGTTGTCTCTCTCTGATTGGTTATCCCTATGGATACTATACTGTCAATCCCTACCAACGATATAACATCTTTCAGGGCCTTCATCGTGGTGTTCAGGATATCGAATGGATTGTGCTCCACCCATCCCGGCTGCGGGAATATCTGAGGGAATTCATAATAGGATTTTGCAACAATCGTTCCATCTTCAGAGAATGCGATAACCCTGTTTCCTGTTGTTCCAAGATCAATTGCCAAAACAACTTTCATCTTCCCTCCCATATATTACTTCGGCGATTAAATATGTAATCACTTGCATATCGATGGAGCAAAAATCCAGCACGACAAACTACTAACCGGATACAGCAATAAAAAGGTTCAATTAAGGGGATGAAGACTCTATCATGTTGCTTCCTGTAACCATTTATCCATGGTTCCGGGTATTTACAGGTGTAATATTATCTGTATCTTCCTGCTCTTCCTCAATGAAATCCTTTATGAACAGGTAAATAAACTTTTCAACTTCATATCTCCCGTTAATTACATCCCATAAACTCCTGGATAGCGGAGTGGAGACATGAAATTTCTCGGCAATATACAGAACGGTTTGCAGGGCATTATACCCCTCGGGCAGGATGCCCATCTGCTCTTTTATTTCCTTGAGACTTAATCCCCTGGCCAGTAATTCGCCCATTCTTCTGTTATGGCTGTGTTCACTTAAAGAGGTTGCAAGCAAATCCCCCATCCCTGAAAGATAGAAAAATGTCTCCTTTTTTGCTCCGAGACGTATTCCTGTTTTTGTCATCTCCTCCAGTGCAATCGTCAAGTATGCTGACCTGAAGTTGACGCTGCGTATATTCTTTCCGTCAAACATTCCCAGACCAATGGCATAAATGTTTTTTAAAATTCCCCCCAGCTCCACGCCGATTCCGTCATCGGAGAATCTCGTTCTGAAGTATCTGTTATCCAGAATACGCGAAACAACGAACAGGTCTTCCCTGCTCCTTCCTGCAAGTACAACTACTGTCGGCATTTTTCTTGAAAATTCATTGGCAATAGATGGACCGGAGAGCATCATTGTCCTGTTTCCGGGGAATAACGAAGCAATAGTCTGAAATGATGTAAGGCCTGTACGCTTGTCAAGCCCTTTGGCCAGATTCACCAGTATGGTTTTTTCATTAACCCTGTCTTTAACGGATTCAAGGGTCTTCTTTATGAAAACAGACGGAATGGCTATAAAGACAACTTCGCATTCCTCAAATATACTATTCAATTCTCCTGTTGCAGCAAGGTTGGGGTTGAGTTCTACCCCGGGGAGGAATTTGGAGTTCAGATGTTTACGGTTTATTTCCTCTACAACTCCCCCGTCATATTCCCAACCGGTTACTTTATATCCATTAGAGGCAATAAGGTCTGCCATTGCGGTTCCCATATTACCTAATCCTACAAAGCCTGTTTTCACAATCGCTCCTCCCTGACAAGTTTATGTTAAACAATCCGTTCCTTTCTCAGAAATTTATAGACTCCCACCTTTACAAAATCATTAAAAATAAACCATGCCACGGCATAAATCCAGATATATAAGGCGTATTTCCAGCCGATGGGTGCGATGAACCATCCGTAAGCAGCAAAGATTGTCCCTAAAATCTTTGTGGAAAAGCTTGCCCACAGCAAAAGGGCGGAAGGATACGGTTTCTGCCAGAAAAAGCCCCCGGGAGTCCTTGTCAGAAATATAGTCAGGTGTCCGGCAACAAGGAGTTTCAGGAAGATCAACGACTGTATAAGCTCTCGGGAGAAATGGAGATATTTTTCGAGAATAAAGAAGAGCAAAAAGGACGACAGGACACCTGCTATTCCGAGGACCGTAGAGACTGTGAGTATTTCCTGCAGGTTCCATTTCGTAGGTTTTTTCTGCACACTTGCATTGTCGTAGGCAAGTGTCAGTATCGGTATGTCGTTCAGCAGGGCAAGCAGGATAATCATTATTGCGGTTACAGGATAAAAGTTAAACATCAGAATAGCCAGAGACATGAAGAGGATTACCCTTATGGTTTCGGCAATCCTGTATATTGTATAACTCTTCATCCTTCCAAAGATTATCCTGGAAAGCTCTATTCCGTGTTCTATAACGGACAGGCCCGGTGCGGTCAGGATAACATCTGCAGCAGCCCTTGCCGCATCCGTGGCCCCTGAAACTGCAATGCCGCAGTCAGCCTTTTTAAGGGCAGGGGCATCGTTTACCCCGTCACCTGTCATTGCAACCATATGCCCGCCCTTTTGCAGCTTTTCCACGATTATGTATTTGTCTTCAGGATACACCTCTGCAAAACCGCTTGAATGCTCTATTAAATCAATGATTTCCGATTCATGTTTTTTGATATATCCTTCCGGAATCTGTATGTTCTTGAACTCGTTTTCAAGTTCCTGAATAACAGCCTTTGCAAACTTTTCTGCCTCGGTTTCCGTCATGCCGGGCTGAAGTTTTTTATAGATAGCCCTTGCGAGTACCTCGCCTAAAAGTACTGTCTCCCTGTAACTCGCACTTCTCAATGCCACAGCACTGCAAATCCTGTCTCCAATCCCGAGAAGCCTTGCTATCTGCCTTGCTATGGCGATGTTATCTCCGGTGATCATCTTGACATCAACTCCGAGCTTTCTCGTACTTTCAATAACTGATTTTGAGTCATCACGCGGAGGGTCGAAGAGGGGTATTATCCCTACAAGTTTGAAATGCTTCTCATCTTCCTCTTTTGTGGCAACTGCAATCGTCCTGAAACCTTCTTCTGCAAAGTCCTCAACGATCTCTTCCACTTTTTTCCTGTCAACATCATTACCGCAGAGCTCAAGAATTACCTGAACAGCTCCCTTTGCTACAGTAAATGTCCGGATATCTGATTTTATTGATGCCTCTGTCCTTTTTCTTACCGGATCAAATGGAATAAATTTGATCTGCTGATAGTTTTCGGTTATATCTTTATACCCCATTTTCTGTCCGTACTCGAAAATTGCCATATCAATGGGGTCCTTGTTTTCTTCCCTTGATGCAAGTTCGGCATACAGTACCAGGTCGCGTTCAGTAAACCCGTCAAAAATCACGGGGTTTTCCACCAGGAGCTGGTTTTTGGTTAGTGTCCCGGTTTTATCTGCACACAGGATATCTACGCCTGAGAGCTCCTCTATGGCTACGAGTCTGCTGACTATTGCCCGTTTTCTGGCAAGGCTTACTGCGCCGACTGCCATTGTCACAGACAGCACTGCCGGAAGGGCAACAGGGATTGAGGCAACAGCAAGGACGAGTGCAAACCTCAGGAGTTCAATCAGGGTCTCCCCTCTGTGTATCCCTGCGTACACTATCACTATAGTGAGGAGAAGCGTAATTACAATAAGGTAATCACCTATGCTTATGACAAGTTTTTGATAATGGCTTTTTTCTTCCCTCTCTGCCTTTGCAACGAGTGCCACGGTTTTACCAAAGTAAGTGTTAAGACCAGTGTTTACAACGACTGCAAGCATCTCGCCCTGCTTGACTATGGAATTTGAGTAGACGACATCTTCTGCTTTTTTCTCAACGGGCAGGGATTCTCCTGTAAGGGCTGACTGGTCGACCAATAAATAATCGCCTTCCAGGAGCTTGGCATCCGAAGGGATGACGTCTCCAATCTTAAGCTTTATGACGTCTCCGGGAACAAGATATTTAGCGTCAGTCTCTTTAAACGTTCCGTCCCTGAGAACTATTGCCTTTTTGGCAAGTTTTTCCTTCAGTGTCTTTAATGCACTTATGGCTTTTGATTCCTGATAGAAGTCCAGTCCGGCATTGACAAAGAGCATGATCATTATTATTACGAAATCTTCCCATTTCTGAACCATTGCGGAAAGAATTGCTGCAACCTCTATCATCCACGGAATGGGGCCCCAGAACCTCTTTAATATCCTCCTGAGGGTGGTTTCTTCTTTCTCCGGTATCTCGTTCAGTCCGTATCGGGCAAGTCTCTCCTGAGCCTCCCCTTCCGACAATCCCCTGCTCCTGTCGGCCTGCAGTTCCTTCAGCGTATCTTCGATAGAGAGCTTTTTGTAATCATCTGTGGTTTTTGGCATGACAACCTCCTTACAGCGACGCCGAGGAGCTTCTCTGTCTCCTGACGCTGGATAGGTGTATAACCTTTAAGCCACAATCCTTCCCCTTCTTTCCTGTCAACCCCGATTGCCTTGTCTTCATATGTCTTCCATTTCTCCAGCCCTCCTGTCAGGATATTTTAGCCGATATCCAGGCCCCTCGGTGTTTTTGCTCTGCATAACCTGAGGGGTGGATACCGGTTCATATATCGTGATGGTTTTGGGAATCCCTAATCACTTGTTTCAGGCAATAATCTTGTCCTTTCGCAATAATTTATATGCCCAGACCTTGGCAAAGTCGTTAATCACAAACCAGGCGAGGGCATATCCCCAGACCAGCAAGGCATATTTCCAGCCTATCGGAGCTACAAACCATCCGTATACCACAAAGAGGGTTGCTATGATTTTTGTCAGGATGGCTGCCCAGAGCAGTATGGGGGCAGGGTAGGGTTTCCGCCAGAAACGCTCCTCTGTCCGTGTTATAAATATCGTCAGGTGTCCGGCCACTGCCAGTTTTAAAAATATAAAACTCTGCACTACCGGGGCTGAAAGGTGCATGTACTCCTCGGCTATATAGAAGATTCCAAAGCTTGCGATGACCCCCAGAATACCGAGCATGGTGGATATACTCATCACTTCCGCCATATTCCATTTTACGGGTTCCGCATCCACCCTGGTTCGGTCATATGCGATAGCCAGTATTGGCAGGTCATTCAGGAAGGCCAGGATAATAATCATGATTGCGGTAACCGGGTAGAAATTGAATATAACGATTGACGCCGTCATAAAGAGGATTACCCTGATTGTCTCGGCTATCCTGTAGAGACTGTAACTCTTCATCCTCTCAAATGTGACCCTTGCCCCCTTTATGGCATCAATGATTACGGACAATCCCGGTGCCAGCAGTACAAGATCCGCTGCCGCCCTCGCGGCATCCGTTGCCCCTGAGACTGCGATGCCGGCATCCGCCTTCTTCAATGCAGGGGCGTCATTCACTCCGTCACCCGTCATTCCAACGATATGCCCGGCTTTCTGGAGCTTGTCAACAATCAGGTATTTATCCTCAGGAAAGACCTGGGCAAAGCCATCGGCATCTTCTATCACCTCTATAATCTCTGATTCGTGTCTCCTCACGTAGCCCTTTGGCAGCTCCATGTTTCCAAACTCTTTCTCCAGATCCTTTACTATTCCGGCTGCAACCCTCTGAGCATCTTCTTCCGTGGCGCCAGGAGACAACTTTTTGTATACTGATTTTGCAATTATCTGTCCCAACAGGATAAGTTCCTTGTTATTTGCTCCCTTAAGGTCTCTGGCATCCAGAATGTTTTCGCCAACCCCAAGGATATTTGCTATGTGTTTTGCAATGGCTACATTATCTCCCGTAACCATCTTAATGTCCAACCCGAGTTTCTTTGCCTCTTCTATCGTCTCTTTTGAGTCTTCCCGTGGTGGATCAAAAAGCGGAAGCAGGCCTATGAATTCATAGTGTTTGTCATCCGGTTGCTTTATTGCAATTCCCAGCGTCCTGAACCCTTTTTCTGCAAAATCCTCCACTTTTCCCAGTATGTCATGCTTGTCAATCTGCTCTCCGCATAACTCAAGTATTACCTGGGATGCACCCTTGGTAACTATAAACGTCCTGTCCCCTGACTTCACAGTCGCCTCTGTTCTTTTGCTCACAGGATCAAACGGTGTAAACTTTACCTGCTGATACTGTTTTAACTCTTTCAGTTGACCTGTTTTTTTCAGGTGCTCAAATATAGGTATCTCAATCGGGTCTTTATTCTCTTCACTTGATGCAAGTGCTGCATAAAGCATTAATTCCTCAACACTATGCCCGTAAAATGTGACCGGATCAGAGACTGTCATCCTGTTCTGGGTTAAGGTCCCGGTCTTGTCGGAGCAGAGGACGTCAACTCCGGCGAGCTCTTCTATGGAGACGAGTCGGCTTACTATAGCCTGTTTCTTCGCCAGGCTCATGGCCCCGACAGCCATTGTCACGGAGAGCACCGCAGGCAGTGCAACGGGGATTGCGGCGACCGTCAGAATAAGTGTAAACCTCAATATCTCGATCATGTCTTCATGTCTGAACAAGGCAGTGATCAGGATAATTGCGGCGAGGAATATGGTGATGATAATAAGATAGTTTCCAATATGGACAACTGCTTTCTGAAAATGACTTTTTTCTTCTCTCTGGGCTCTTGCTACAAGTGCCACGGTTTTACCGAAAAAGGTATTCAGTGCCGTGTTGATAACTACTGATAACATCTCGCCCTGTTTTATTATGGAATTGGAATATGCGACATCACCGACTTTTTTGCTGACAGGTAATGACTCACCTGTCAGTGCTGACTGGTCGGTCTGCAGATAATCCCCCGCTATGAGTTTTACATCCGCCGGGACCAGATCCCCGATTTTTACCTTTATAATGTCTCCCGGGACCAGGTTTTTGGCCTCTATTGTCTGAAACTTTCCGTCCCGCAAAACAAGCGCCTGTTTTGCCAGTTTTTCCTTTAATACCTTCAGGGCATTTAACGCCTTTGACTCCTGCCATAAGTCTATGAATGCATTGGTTAAAAGCAGGATCATTATTATTATGAAATCATCCCATCTGCGGACCACGGCAGAGAGCAGTGCCGCAACCTCTATCATCGCCGGAATAGGTCCCCAGAAACGCCTGAAGACCCTGTGAAATGTAGATTCCTCTTTTTCCGGGATTTCATTGTAGCCGTATTGCTCTAATCTCTTTCTGGCCTCCTCTGAAGATAGTCCCCTCTCTTTGTCTGTCTGTAGTGCTTTAATTGTTTCATCTGCCGATAACTTTTCGTAATCCTCGGTCTTTGCCATCCTTACCTCCTTCGAGCTTCTGTTTAAAGAACAATCTTCGTTCACTGAAGAACAATTCCGCTACTACAACACACAGATAAATCGCACCTATCCATACCAGCCCCCTCGAATATGACCTGTAAAGATAAACACATAAGACGATCCAGGATAAAAGTGACAGGATCAGGCCTGACAGGGGTGTAACCATATTTATACCAATCTTTCTCCGGAGCCTGACGGCAGACAGGTTGATTGCCGCAAAGAGCAGCAGGAATGTGGAGCTTGCGAATGATGATATGATTGTCAGGTCAGTTGTATTTACAAAGAGCAGCGTCAGTGCAGTGATGAATATAAGGCTCACATAGGGGATATCGTTTCTCCGCTCCCTGTGTGAGAATACCTTAGGGAGGTCGGAGTCCTGGGCCATCACCATTGCAAGGCGTGCAGTCCCGAACATGGTGGCATTTATGGCGGAGGCGGTAGAGAGCAGTGCCCCCAGACCTATCAACATAAAGCCCGCTTTGCCCAGGAATGGTTTTGCCGCCACTGCAAGGGCATACTCCTTGTATTTGCTGATCTCCGCGGGCAACAGGTTGCCCACTGCTACCAGGGAAACAAGGATATAGATAACAATGGTAACGCCGATGGATATCAGAATTCCCCTGCCGAGGTCCCTGCCGGGGTTTTTCATTTCATTTACCGCATTCGGGATCAACTCGAATCCCTCATAGGCCACAAAGACGAGGGCCGCACCCATCAGGACTCCGCTGCCGCCCATATTAAAAACCGGTATAAGGTGATCCGCCCTGATATAGAAGAGACCGGCAAATGCAAAGAGGGAAAGAATCAGTACCTTGACCATAACTATCAGGTCTTCGCTCTCTCCGGCGGCCTTGATACCGTAAAGATTGATCCCCATAAAGAGAAGGAGGATCAGGGATTGCAACAGGTGGTGCATGGCCTGAGGATGTACTTTTTCCCCGAACATTGCCGTTCCATAGACCCCAAAGGTAAACGCATAAAGGGCCATTGTCCCGATATAACCCGCCACAAGCATCCAGCCTCCGATTCCTGCGACGTTTCTTTGGCTGAATGCACGTTCCAGATACGTAAAGCTGCCGCCATCCGAACGAAAAGTCAGACCGAGTTTAGTGTATGAAAAACCGGTTAAGGATGCAATGATACCGCCAATGATGAAGGCGATGGGGGCTGCATGACCGGCCAGTGCCACAGAGAGGCCAAGGACGGAAAATATACCGCCCCCTACCATGCCGCCCACGCCCATGGCTATGAGCTCCTTGAGACCGAGTTTTTCTGTTTTTATGTTTTTATTCATCAAGGGTTATTAAATGTGTAACCTTGGCATGTCAGAATCTCATAACCCGGCACTTTCACCATCAAAACAGCTTTTGCAATACATAACCGGGAATCCTTTGATTCAATCTTTACCCCCAAGCAGGAGATATGAATATTATATCTCCGGAGAGGCAACAATACAACACTTTAATTATCTCCCGGGATATTCGGTAGAAAACCTGGCAACTGTTGGAAAAGGACAGGGAGGGAGACAGACAGGATGCCTGTCAAAAATGAGTAACCCCCTGTGTCCCCGTCCCTCTCCTCACCTCTATCGCTGTTCTGACATAGTCTGCCCTCAGTGTGTTCCTCCAGCCTCAAACAGGTTCATGGTCTCCAGTGTGAGGGTTTTAACGCGTTCATAGAGCCCCTTCAGGTCCTTGCCGACTGCCTTTGCCCCCTTGTCCGCCTCCTTCTCTATGGCCTCAACATCTTTGAGAAGTTTGCTGACTTTTGCTTTGGTTTTTGTATCTGCATTTTTGGTTGCTTTCCCTAAAGCTGCCTTTGCCTCCTGCAGATCTTTTTTGGTGGCAGACAGGTCTCCGGCCATATAGTCCCTGCTGGCTTTCCAGAGACTTTTCTTTGCCTTTGTTAACGGGGTGTTGATGTCAATAGCCACGAACTGCACCCCATCCTCTGCTGCCTTTAATTCCTCCGCTGCCTTTTTAGGCTCATTCCTGGCCAGAAAGCCCTGGGCATCTATAATATGCGTTTCAGTATAAGAGAGCGGCAGGTCAACCTCGCTATAGACTAAGGACTCATCAGCCAGTTCAAGCTCCTCTTTGGCGCCCTTACTGTTTCCCTTCTTCAGATGTGCCCTGACCCTGTTTATATGTTCCCTGGCCTTACTCACCGGAACAATATCTGCTATTTCATCCAGAGAGGCATAGATTGGGACCAGGTCCGGGATAACGGCTTCCGTGTCCTCATAGGAGAGGTGTTTTTTTGCCACCCAGATGTGGTCTTTTACCCTGGCTGTCGGCAGAGTTGCCCTTATGATATCAATCAGGGTCAGGGCCTGTTTCAGCTCTCCCCTGGCATGACTCAGGTCCTTTTCGTGGATATCCGCCCTGGCCTGCGCTATGTGTCGCAGCACCTTTAGCGCTGAAGATGAGATGATTGATTCTTCGCCGGCAGTAAGGGTTCTGGCCGGACTGACCGTAACCTTTTCCTGGATAACCTGTGCGAATACAGTGCCTGAGGTTATCGGACTTAACATTAAGATACCTGCTGCCAGAAATACCAGGATTCTCTTTTGCATGTTGAATTCCTCCTTTTATGTTCTCCGGCTTCAACCGGGTCTTCTAAATATCAGCCTTTTTCCTGTCTATACTGCCGGCAATCGTCAGCCATGGTGAACCGCTGTCTCGATTGCGCCTGTTGCCTCTAAAGTTTTGCGGGCATGTTCGACCTCTTCATTCGTGCCGTGAGCTATCAACAGGAACTTGTTGGCCTTGAGAGATTTCTCATATTTAAGGATACTGTCCCTGGGAATCCCGATACTGTATAATGCTGCTCCGAGGGCGCTAAGCCCGCCCAGCATCACAGCGCTTTCAAGGGCGCTGACAATCCATGCTACCAGGGGACCACCTGCAACCACAGGCCCGATACCTGGAATAAAGAAGAATGCAGATCCGAACAGGAGTCCCCATAATCCTCCCCAGAACGCCCCCAGTTTGCCCCAGTACTTAACACGGTCTCCCGTATTGTAATAGCCTACCACATGTTCTTCGGCGTGATAGTCCTTGCCGACAATGGAGAGTTTCTTCATGTCAAACCCGGACTTCTGTAATTCCCTTACCGCCTCTTCTGCCTCAGTGTGAGTGTTGAAAATAGACACCACTGAATTTTGTGTTTCAGACATCTTCTGCCTCCTTGAAATTCTATTACTGGTCTTCTGACCAACTGGTTAAAATGATACCCCCTTATGCCGGGTTCTTTCTGCTACTTAAGTTACACAAACAATACGCTTTCCCCAAGGCTGGAGATAAAAAGGCTGAATCAGGGAAGGGAAGCTGTATAATGGAGCCTGAACTGTTCAGTTTTTGCAGTATATTATTAAACCGGCAGATAAAAACAGAGTTTTTAAAAGGCACACACCCCTTAATCCCCTCTTGATAGAGGGGAGAGCAGAGGATATACAGATAAGGGGCGGAACGGGAAGAGGGAAAGGCGAGCAAGCAGGTAAACAGCCAGGGGAAAACAGGAAGCATGTACTCTCCCCTCTATCAAGAGGGGGCAGGGGGTGTGTAAAGAACGAGGTTTCATCTGGTTAAGTTTTTGATAATGCAGACGAACATGTCTCCCTGAATAATTGCCGGATTAATAACCCGGACCGTCCTGATGGAGAGCGGAATTTTACAGAGGGTCGCCGGACATGGGATGATAAATGCCGGGGTTAGGCAGCTGATTGGAATCTTATTTTTTTGCTGTCTTTAATCCCAGGCGGGATTCTATTTTTTCCACCAGTGCGTGCAGGTCCTTTATCTCCAGACTGCCTCTTCGGGCGATAATGGTTCCTTCCTCCCTGAGTTTTTGCAGATACCTGTTGACAACTGCACGGACTGATCCAATCATGCCGGCTAAATCTTCATTGGATAGATCGTGTATCAGCCTCAACCGGGGATGAGGATTGCCTGGAACTGCATGCTGAAGAAAGAGTTTTACTAACCTGGTGCCTGTATCGTGGAGTGCCAGATCAGAGGCGAGATTTGTGAGTTGCCGGATCAGTTTGCCGATGTAGGGAAGAAATTCCCTGTTAAAGGATGGATGCTCTTCAATCCACTTGTGGATGGTATTAAAGGGGGCAGTGAGGACCTCGATGTTGTCCATGGCAATTATCGATACGTTGTGCTTTTTTCCGTCAAGAAGGGAAATAACATCAAAACCATCTCCAGCCCCGAGAAGAAAGATGGTAAACTCTTTTCCCGTGTCAGGATTGACCCTTGTCATTTTTACCCTGCCGGAAATAATGACATAGAATCTCCGGATGGTCTGCTCCGGGTGCATTACAATCGATTTTTTCGGCCAGGTCTCCCGCTGGAATGACAGCAGCATCTCCTGAATAACGGCTTCATCAAGCCTGCCGAATAACTCCGATTGACTCAACGCCTTCAGGGTATGGTCATAAAAGGGGGAATCAGGTTTCATAAGGCAATCTCCTTTTCTTCGAACAAGCCACTGACGGACCTGTTAGGAATATCTTTATTGCAGGGGCCGGTTTCTGAAGGATCCTTTATATTGGTTGTTAAAAAAAATACACCGTACGGGGGCACTTTTCCTTCAAACGCCTTGCAACTGATCAGGTCAAAATTCCCTTGATATTCAGGCAGGAAGATAATATCTTTACTCACGTTTATCACCACCCGAACCGCCTTGCCCCTGTACTGTCTCACAATGGTCAGTAACCTCTTGTCAATATTGAGTACCTCTCTGGTCCCGGCTGGGTGAAATGAGGATATTTTTTTTCGCACATTAAGCAGGTGTAAATATCCGCTGAAGACCTGGTGTCGGAGTGAACGAACGTCCGACAGGGTCCTGTCGATAACATCAACAGGTATCTTTTCACGATTAATCATACGCTTTATGCCCGTCTCCCTTACCCCCCTGTAATAGTTCCTGGAGCCTAATAAACTGTGTATGTAGATGCCGGGAACCCCTTTCAGCGCGAGCATAACAGCCTGCGATGCAATAAACCTCTTGACTGCAAGCGGATCACTTGCCTGACCGGGGTCATTAACGGCATCGAAATAGCTGATGTTAAGCTCATATGGCACTTCCGTGCCGTCTTTCAGCTCATATGATATCAAACCGCCGTGTGCCTTTGCCATTTCTACGAGGGTTAAGAGTTCTTTGTCGTCAAGTATGCCCCTTGCTCCTGACAGCCCTATGCCGTCATGAGATGCAAGAAAGTCAAAAAAGAGAAGGTCCTGCCTGGTTTTGTTGGTCTCTTCCTGTATATGTCCGGTATCATGCCGTGCAAAGGCATCCAGCACAAGCGGGGGGAGGGAAAACTGATACACCATATTTGCCTCGTGTCCTTCACCAAAATAGGATATATTGTCCTTATACGGAAAGTTAGCCTCTGTCAGGATGAGTGCGTAGGGTGCAACGTACTCCAGTATTCTTCGCAGGAGTTTAACAATTTGATGTGTTTTTGACAGGTTTACGCATCTGGTATGCGCTTCTTTCCATATATAACCGACGGCATCCAGACGTATAATTTCAGCCCCCTGCGAGAGGTAAAACAGGAACACATCAACTATCTCCAGAAGAACCTCAGGGTTTTTATAGTTGAGGTCTACCTGATCTGCACTAAAGGTGGTCCACACATACTTTTTACCCATGGCCGTATTAAATCCGGTAAACAAAGGTGTCTCCCGGGGCCGGAAGACCTCCGGCATTTCTATTTTATTGTCACTCACGATAAAATAATCCCTGTATCGCTTGTCACCCTCCAGAAATCCCTTGAACCACGGCGATTTGCTTGATACATGGTTCATAACCAGGTCAATCATCAAACGGTAGTCCTGCGCAAT
>UOGH01000258.1_pt1 | contig 14163 bp, 13 predicted proteins | sample 1989771 | NCBI WGS metagenome assembly UOGH01 (sample SAMEA4712198, study PRJEB27164) | hydrothermal vent metagenome | biome: marine basaltic hydrothermal vent biome; feature: marine hydrothermal vent; material: mineral | place: Pacific Ocean | collected 2011-06-14/2011-07-23 | depth 1691 m | reverse complement strand
ATTTGCGGTGGATACTGCAAAAAAACAACGGTAGTTAATATAATCAGGAGCTGAGTGATTCTCCGGGCTCTTTTCATCTCCTGCCTCCCTTTTTTGCCTTTCTTTTCTTCAGAAACTCCGTAAAGGTTTTCATGTCGCATTTGCCTGTCATCTTCTGGAATTCAGTGCATTCCTGCAGCGTTTCCATATCCTTCTGTATCAACGTATAATTCTTTGTTTGGTTTCGAAGCAGCTTCATGATTGCCTTTTTGTCCTCAGCGAGTTTCCTGTTGATGCTGTAGAACCTGAGTTTTCCCTCTTTCCTCTCCTGCAGGAACCCTGCGCGGCTCAGTATGGCAAGGTTCCGCGATACAAGGGGTTGTGCAACACCGAGGATACCCATCAACTGGCAGACACACAGTTCCTTGCGGTCAAGGAGCATCAGTATCCTGAGTCTCTGATCATCAGACAGTGCCTTGAATGTAGTTGTTAACTCTTTCATATAAACATATTTACATATGTAGATATGAAATGTCAAGAAAAAAATACCTGTCTTTTTTTTAAGGGACAAAAAAGGGGAGGGTGTTGATGAGTTGGGCAGGGGAATATCAGTGGATTAATGCCTGGAGTCAGCAGGAAAATATCAGGCCTGTCATACCGGGAAACCCTGCGGGTGCCTTATTTTCCGATACAGAACTGACTGAATATCCTGTTCAGGATATCCTCTGTTGTAGTCTCGCCGGCAATCTCTCCCAGCCTGTCAAGGCCGTCTCTAAGTTCAAAGGCCGTTATCTCGCAGGGCATTTTGTTTTTGATGGCCCCGGATGCCCTTGACAGTGATTCCATTGCCTGGTCAAGAGCCAGTTTGTGCCTCAGGTTTGTTATCATGACCCCATCGGCAGATACCCCGCTTTTAAATATCCGGGCCTCTACCTCTCTCTTCAGGGAGTCTATCCCATCCCCTGTTTTAGCCGATATCCTGACTATGGGAAGGTCTTCAGGAAAGAGGTCTTCCCCGACTGAATGGGGCAGGTCTGCCTTGTTAAGGACAATAATGGTTTTGCGGTCCCGGATCTTTTCAATAATGCTGAAGTCTTCGGCTTTCAACGGAAGGTTTATATCAAACATTGCCAGCACTAAATCCGCACCGTCAATAGCCAGGAGGCTCCTTCTGACCCCCTCGCTTTCAGCAAGGTTGTGGGTCTCCCTGATGCCTGCTGTATCCATTATCCGCAAGGGCAGACCGTTGATGTTCAGGCCCTCCTCGATGACATCCCTTGTCGTGCCCGGAAGTTCCGTTACAATCGCCCTCTCCCGTTCAATGAGGGCATTGAGGAGGGAGGATTTTCCGACGTTCGGCCTTCCGATAATCGCCACAGAGAGGCCCTCCCGGAAGAACCGGGCTTCATCGTATGTTGAAGAGAGTTTACGTAGTTGCAGGATGACCTCATCTGTTTTCCTGCCCAGTTCATCCCTGGTCTGCAGGTCCAGCTCCTCTTCAGGGAAATCAATATACGCCTCAATATGTGCACATATCCCCACAATGGCGTTTTTTGTGGAGGTTATCTTTTCAGAGAGTGCTCCGGAAAGTTGTTCGATGGCAAGTTTCCTGCTTTTGTCTGTCTTTGCCCTTATCAGGTCGATTGTTGCCTCTGCCTGGGAGAGGTCTATCCTGCCGTTCATAAAGGCCCTGAATGTGAACTCTCCCGGCTCTGCAAGCCTTGCACCTTCTTTGGCAGTCAGCTCAAGAACCTTTCTCAGGGGTAGCATCCCGCCATGGCAGTTAATCTCCACTACATCCTCCCTGGTATAGGAATGTGGTGCCCTCATAACAGATAGCAGCACTTCATCAACAGGGGTGAGGGTTTCAGGATTGGTGATATACCCGTAGAGTATGGTGTGGGAGCTGGTTTTTGCGGGCGATTTTCCCTTGGGTGAGCAGAATATCCTTGAAGCAATATTTATTGCATCTTTTCCGCTTAATCTGACTATACCTATCCCGCCCTCACCTGAAGGGGTGGAGATGGCGACTATGGTATCTTCAAGGTTCATATATGGAGAATTCCGGGGACCTGTTAGCTGTTTTCAGCAATCGTGTCAGGAAATGGATAAAATGATGGGGTGAGCGATGGGACTCGAACCCACAACCGCTGGAGCCACAGTCCAGTGCTCTAACCATTGAGCTACGCTCACCATAATAAAACGATCATTACTCTCAGATCAGGATTATTTATATTTTATCAGAAGCAGCCTGTATTTTGCTAATAGTGGTGCGCCTGGGAGGATTTGAACCCCCGACCCACTGATTAGAAGTCAGTTGCTCTTTCCTGCTGAGCTACAGGCGCATTTGATTGCCTTTTTTAGAGACTGCATATAAACTCGATTTTTTTCCTTCTCTCTTTTCGACACTCCAAGTGCCGGAATCCGGTCTTTTTATCGCTTCCCTGGTGCCCCGGGTAGTTTCGGGGGATGACGGCAAAAAGACCTTTATACACAGATTCAATATATATTAAATCCGGAAGTTAAAATGGTCGGGGCGAGTGGATTCGAACCACCGACCCCCTGCTCCCAAGGCAGGTGCGCTAACCAGGCTGCGCTACGCCCCGAACATATAAGCCTACTAAAAAAGGCCATGGAATGTCAAATTATGATCGTGGTGTCAGTAGAAACCTCCTCCGGAATTTTGTATAATAAAAATAAGGATTAAAGAAATCTCCTGTAATTTCCGATATAGTATCAGAGGAGGTCAAAATGAAACAGGTTACTGAAAGGATAGACCCGGAAAGTTTTTTCAGGTATTACATCGTAAAGGTTTGCGAGGAGGCCAGTGTTGATACCAGGGAAAAGTTTTTACAGATAGAGTACCTTTCAAAGATGCTGACCGGTTTTGTTGATCCTGAAAAATATTTTGATGACTCCGGAGACCTTGTAAGGGTTATAGATGTCCTGAAAGAAGAGGCTGAAAAGACACAGATATCCATTAATGCATACAAAAAGGCAGCGGACAAGATACTCTTCTATCAGAGCTTCTGTCCCGAAGCCTTTAAGAGACGCTTGCTGAGCCTGAGTTTTTATTCAGGTGCTGCAAAGATGTTTTACAGGATTGTGGGTAATTACAGGATTCCCGTTTGTGGTCTTATCTCAATGGAATATTCTCTCTGGAACTTTATACTCAGGTCAACGCATCAACGTTATTTCTTCTGAGTGACATGGCACATCCGTTGCCCGGGAAGTATTGCTTTGATACCGCTTTCAGGTCTTTTTCTTCCGGAAGTCAACCTTAACAACTTTTGACGGCTTTTCCTCCCTGGTTGTTGACTCAACGGCGGTTTCCGGCCCCGTGTCCGTCAGAGAGAGAAACTGTGTGTTCAGCTCAGGACAATAGACCCCCATTATATGTTCTGCCGGGACAATACAGTGCTGGGGGGTTGTTCCAAAGACGAGCCTCGCATCAATGCCATAGTCATCCCACGTAAATTTCATTCCCCTGTTGAAGACCAGGATAAGTCCCTTCTCCTCCTCTTCAGGGAGAAAGCCCCTGTTGCCGATAACCACGTTTTCAGCATTCCTGACAACAACAAAGACCCTTCCGGTAAGGTCGAGGAGCTCATAGAAGATATGTCTCTTCAATTCATTCAGTCTGATGTCTGTTTCTTCTCTGTTTTTCATTATTTATTATACCCGGCTTCAGCAATAAAAAGCCTCAGCAACTAAATTAAAACACAGAGACACAGAGTCACGGAGAGAAAAAGAGAACCTTACTCTCAGCAATACCAAAAACTGCCAGTTTCCTGTAGTTGTCTGTCTGTCTCTGTGCCTCAGTGTCTCTGTGGTTATTAACCCGCAAAATCAACATAAGTGACAGGCGATTTTTCTGTCTCCTGTGTCTCTCAGTTCAGGTGTCTCCCTGCTGCATATTGATGCTTTTTTTGGACATCTTGGATAGAAGAGGCAGCCTGAAGGTAATTCAGCCGTTTCCTGGATGCTGTTACAGGCTTTTACGAATTTGTCCTGCCTCTTTTCCGTTATCTCCTCTTGTGTAACCCTTACCCTGGGTATGGCATTCAGGAGCATTTCGGTGTAAGGGTGCTGCGGATCCTGAAATATCTTTTCAGCATCAGCCTCTTCAACGATTTTCCCCAGATACATGACTGCCACCACATCAGCAAAGTAATAAACCACGTTCAGATCGTGACTGATGAATATAAACGATAGTTTTTTCTCCTTTTTGAGGTCTCCGAGCAGGTTGATTATCTGGGCCTGTATGGAGACATCAAGGGATGACAAGGGCTCATCTGCCACAATGAGCTCAGGTGACAGGGCCAGCGCACGAGCTATGCAGACCCTCTGCCTCTGCCCCCCGCTGAATTCATGGGGATAGCGGTTCATGTGCTCGGGTTTTAGTCCAACGGTCTCAAGAAGCCCTGCAATCCGGTCCTTAAGTTCTTTTTTGCGCCCGATATTATGGATTATCAGTGGTTCGGAGAGGATGGAAAATATCTTCATCCTCGGGTTGAGTGACGCAAAGGGGTCCTGAAAGATCACCTGGACAGCCCTCCTGAAGTTTTTCAGTTCCCTGACACTGGCTTTATGGATATTGTTACCCTTGAAGAAGACCTTTCCCTCAGTGGGCCTGACGAGTTGCAGTACGAGTCTTGCAAATGTTGATTTTCCACATCCGCTCTCACCAACAATAGCAAATACCCTGTCCGAATCAACAGATATGCTCACTCCGTCCAGGGCTTTTAATGTCTTTGTCTTGGCAAAGATGCCAGCCTTGATTTCGTAGTATTTCCTGAGGTCTTCTGTCCTTAGTATCTCCATATTAACCCTGCCGGATTACATCCTCTACCCTGATGCATCTGACGAGATGGTCCGGTTCGATCCTTTGCAGTGGTGGTTCTTCGAGGTCGCATACCTCAGTCCTGTATGTACACCGTGTTGAGAACTTGCAGCCCGGCGGCAGTTCGTCCGGGGCCGGAACTGAACCGGGGATCGGCTTTAACTGAATATTCCTTGCCACAGGAAGGGAGTGAAGCAGACCCAGGGTATAGGGATGTGCCGGTTTCCGGAAAAGTTTATCAACAGGAGCTATCTCCACGATTCTTCCGGCATACATGATGGCTACCCTGTCGGCATTTTCTGATATGATTGCAAGGTCGTGGGTAATAAGCAGGATGGACATCCCCCGTTCCTCCTTGATATCAAGCAGGAGGTTGAGTATCTCCGCCTGAATCGTTACATCAAGGGCTGTTGTGGGCTCATCTGCTATCAGCAGGGAAGGATTACACGCTACAGCCATTGCTATCATTACCCTCTGGCGCATACCACCCGAGAGCTGGTGCGGGTAGTCCTTTATCCTGTGTTCAGGCGATGGTATATGGACGAGGCGAAGGAGTTCCACTGTCCTCCCGGTTGCCTCTTTCCCGGAGAGACCTTCATGTGTTGTCAGCACCTCCGATATCTGGTAACCAATGGTAAAGACAGGATTCAGGGAAGTCATTGGCTCCTGAAAGACCATCCCCATCTCTTTTCCCCTTATGGAGCGTAGTGTGGATTCATCAAGATTCAGGATATCCGTTTCTCTTCCGGTCATCGGCAGAGTGAAAAGTATCTTTCCCGTGGCATAGGCAGTGCCTGGAAGCAGGCCCATGATTGACAGAGCTGTAATGCTTTTACCGCACCCGCTCTCACCGGCAAGACCAAAGGTTTCCCCGGGCCTGATGTCAAGTTCGAGGTTGGAGACAGCCGCAAGGGGGGTCTCTTTTTTTCTGAAGAAGATGTTGAGGTCCTTTATTGTCAGGAGGGGTGAATCTGTAACAACGGTTGTCGGGCGTTTGCCGTCGGCAGCCATAACGTCTATTTTTTTTCCTCTTTTCTTATAAGGTGGAGATAATTTTTTGCCTCTTGCAGTTTCGGATTCTCCTCGAATGCCTTTTCCCATTCTTCAATTGCGAGACCCGTGAGGCCCTTCATGTAGTAAGTGATGCCGAGCTGTACCCATGCCTGACCGTAAGCGGGATTGATCTCCTTGGCTGAATTGAAATGTATTATCGCCTCTTCATACCTGTCCATGTTTCTGAGGGCAATGCCGAGCTTTGTGTGCACATCCGGAAGCCTTGGAGAGAGCTTCAGGGCCTTGCGGTATTCTTCTATTGCCTCGTCATTCATGCCGAAATCAAGGTATATATTGCCAATCTTGTAATGTTCATTTGCAAGCTTGCCGGCAACAAATGGATCAAGTGCTCCGGGTGTTGGATGGGCTGCCTGGGCTGCAATGGAGAAGATCTCCTGTGCTCTTTCGAATTCACCAAGGTCATTGTACGTTATGGCCAGATTCAGGGATGCCTCGGTGTAGCGCGGGTTCAGTTTCAGGGTTTTTTCAAAATAGTCTGCCGCTTCCTTCAGTTCTCCCTTCAGGTAGGAGATAACCCCAAGGTGATTCAGTATATCTGCATACTCAGGCCTTCTCGTCAGAACCTCTTTTAGTATTGGTTCTGCTTCAGAGTACTTCCCTTCCTCAAATAGCCGGTTACCCTCATTGTAAAGTTCTTCGAGTTGTTCGTCCACAGTTATCCTTTTTCAGGCTTTAAATGCACGAATATCAGCCCTGTGTTCTTTTGGGGATGCCTTTCCACTTCTTAAAAGTATAGGGACTTAAAAGATTTTTTGTCAAGACGGATTCATGAGGCTTTGGAGAGGTTTATAAAAGGGGCAGCCAGGGAGGTGGATACCTGACTGCCAAGGGGAGGAAGTAACTGAGAGAATATGCCTGTATCACTCTGTTTAAGAGTATTTGCTATTATGAGATTCAACTATCCGTTATTAAAATATTGCCCTTGTAACTGTTTATAGAATATCTAAAGACTTTGAAAAAAGGATGAAGAAACTATGAATAAATAGTGAAGATTTGTCTTGTTGAAGGGAGATGTTGTATATAATGGAATTGTTGTTAATATGGGGTTGCATTTATTTGTGAATAAGTAGCAAAATACAAAATATTTTAACACACACAACAAGGAGGGATTATGAAAAAGCAGAGGGGAAATCAATCTGACAGGAAATCGTCAGTCAAGGAGTCGAAGGAGAGCAGGAGTGCCTCCAGTAACCCAGGGACTAAGGCTATCTCCGCTAACCCTGTCTCCAGCAAACCTGCTGCCGCCAAAGCCGTCGCCGCCAAACCTGCCGCTGCCAAACCCGTTTCCAGCAGCAAGCCTGCCGCTGCTGAACCAATCTCCGGTAAACCTGTAGGGAATTGGGAAGTTGCAGGGATTAAGAAACAGTACCTCAAAAGTCGTTCTGCCTGCAAGGTCACTTTCAGGCTGCCGAAAGAGGCGGCTCCCGATGCACAGAAGGTGAACATAGTGGGGGATTTCAACAACTGGGACGGAGGGACCGCTGTTATGAAGAGGCTCAAAAGCGGTGATTTCACTATCACAATGGAACTTGAGACAGGAAGGGAATACTGTTACCGCTTCCTTATAGATGCTACCAAATGGGAGAACGACTGGTGTGCTGACAGATACAGGCCAAATCCCTTTGGTTGTGATGATTCTGTGGTAATTCTCTAAATGCCTTCAGGTGTTGTGAAAAGGAGATTGGCTGAAGCTGAAGGCTTCCTTGAAGAGGCAGAATACCTCTATAAAGAAAAGCTCAGCAATCTCCATACACTTGCAAAACTATATCATGCAATGATCTACAGTCTTTTTGCACTCTTTGACCTCAGGGAAATTGGGAATCTGACCCATGCAGATTTGATCGATAGGTTTGAGAGGGATTATGTGCAAAAAGGAGTTTTTGATCCAAACGTTCTTGAAGCAATTCGCTTTGCTTATGATATAACACACGAGTGTGATTGTGCTCATATGAAACAGCCTGAGGCCAGGGATATAGAGAGGTTAGAGCCTGTTGTGAGAGGTTTTGTCCATGAGGTCGGGGCTGTTTTGAGCGGGCAATGATACAGATCTCCCCCACGGTCTCAACCTTGTTTTGTGCAGTATAGAATTGTGCAGTGTAAATAAGCGCTGTAAGCTTTCTGTGCTTCTTTCCAGCTTTGTCTGTCGAGGAATCCAGGTGTAATAAGTTTTTGCTTGACATTAATTCGGGGTATTCTTTAGAATGAGATTGAGAATAAATCTCAATTGTCATTCCCGGTCCCCGAAAACCTTCGGGAGTAGGGAAGCCTTTTTAAAGAACGGCAACAGTTAGAACTCGGGATATCCGGAAAGCATTAATAAGGATAGATTCCGGCTTAAGTATTACCGGAATGACAGGTGGGAAGTTTGAGTTTGTACACGGACTCTAATTAAAGATATATGGAATGTCATAAAACAGAAAAGATAATTTCAGGTATTCAGAGGATAGTCCTTGTAGGGAACCCGAATGTGGGCAAGAGCGTTATCTTTGGTTTTCTTACAGGAAAGTACGTTACGGTTTCTAATTATCCGGGAACAACAGTCGAGATATCCCAGGGCAATATCAACCTTGAAGGTAACAGGTTCCTTGTAATTGATACTCCGGGTGTGAATAACCTGATACCCATGAGTGAGGACGAGAAGGTTACAAGGGACATCCTGCTTTTAGAGAGACCCTTTTCAGTAATTCAGGTGGCGGATTCAAAAAACCTCAAAAGGACCCTGATGATAACCCTCCAATTAGCAGAAATGGGCCTGCCCCTTGTTCTGGACCTTAATATGGAAGATGAGGCCATGGACAGAGGGGTGCAGATTGACAAGGAGAGGCTGAGGGAATTGCTCGGCATTGACGTGGTTGGTACTGTTGCGCCGAGAAGAAAAGGGGTTAAAGAACTAAAGGAGTGCATCCTCAGATCAGCCATACCAAAGATAAAAGTTGTCTATGACGCTCTGATTGAGGAGTATATAGAGAAAATAAGCTTGCTGCTTCCTGAATCAGGTGTTTCTAAAAGGGCGATAGCCTTGATGATCCTTGCAGGAGATGAGAGTCTGAGGAATTGGCTGAAACTCAAGCTTTCCGATGAAGTGATCGAGGAGATAGAGAGGCTGAGGGATGAATGTCAGGCCCATTATCCAAAACCCCTGGGTTTGATTATTCATGAGACAAGATATCGTTATGTCAAAGACATAACTGCTGAGGTTCTAACAAAGGTGCAGGCAAGCAGGGGAAGGCTTGGTCTCTTTCTGGAGAGGGTAAGCATGGACCCCATCTGGGGCATTCCGGTCTTCCTGGCCGTATTATATCTGCTGTACGAGTTTGTTGGTGTTTTTGGGGCAGGTACCCTGGTGGATTTCTTTGAAAAAGTCATATTTGGCCGGTACCTGAACCCAATGGTGATAAAACTCGTGGATGTGCTGTTGCCGGTACCCTTTCTGCGAGACATGCTCGTGGGGGAGTATGGTGTTGTTACAGTGGCGTTAACCTATTCCATTGCCATTGTCCTGCCAATTACAGCGACATTCTTTATCGCTTTTTCAATCCTTGAGGACAGTGGATATCTGCCGCGACTTGCCATCATGAGCAACAGGATATTTAATCTTATCGGCCTTAACGGTAAGGCCATCTTACCTATGATACTCGGTCTTGGATGCGGGACCATGGCGGTTATGACCACGAGAATACTGGAAACAAAGCGGGACAGGATAATTGCCACATTTCTCCTTGCCCTGGCCGTTCCCTGTTCAGCCCAGCTTGGCGTGATTCTTGGAATGCTGGGTGCCCTTTCACTCAAGGCTACCATAATATGGATAGGAGCGGTTTTGGGTGTCTTGTTTGTTGCAGGGTTTCTTGCATCAAAGGTTGTTCCGGGAGAGAAGACCGAGTTTTTTCTTGAGATACCGCCTATTAGAATGCCGGGTCTGTCAAATGTATTAATAAAAACAGTTGGCAGAATTGAATGGTATCTCAAGGAGGCGGTTCCTCTCTTCATTCTTGGCACCCTCGTGTTGTTCTTCCTTGATAAATTTATGCTCCTTGGGATTATAGAGAGGGGGGCATCTCCTGTGGTTCAGGGGTTTTTGGGTCTCCCTGCCAAAACAACAGGATTTTTTATCCTTGGATTCCTCAGAAGAGACTATGGTGCTGCAGGGCTTTTCAGTATGGCAATAGCAGGAGAGTTAACACCCATACAATCTCTTGTAAGCCTTGTAACCATTACCCTGTTTGTGCCCTGTCTTGCAAACTTTTTTATGATAATAAAGGAGAGGGGGATGAAGGTTGCACTTGCTGTAACCGCTATAGTCTTTATCCTGGCCTTTTTGGTCGGAGGCATGTTGAATTTTACACTCAGGGGGCTGAATGTATCCATATGAGAATAACTGGATACGGTTCACTAACTAAAAGGGGAGGGGTGGCCCGTTATGAAAAAGAAGCGGGAGATAAAGAAGGTGGAACGGACAGGAAGTTCAAAGACTTCAGGCCGCATGTCTGCACAAAAAACTGATTATGAGGAGGTCTTCAGGAATTTCCTCCAGACCAGGGGCCTGAAACTGACCAGGGAAAGAAAGGTCATCCTTGAAGAAGTATTCAAGTATCATGACCATTTCGATATTGATGAATTCTATTTGACAATCAGACAGAAAGGTTTAAAGGTCTCGAAGGCTTCAATATACAGGACCCTGCCGCTGCTTCTGGAGTGTGGACTTGTGGATGAGGTTAAGACTACAGAGAGGCAGGCGTTTTATGAACATATCCATGGTCATAAACATCATGATCACCTTATCTGCCTCTCCTGCGGAAGAGTGATAGAGTTTTATTCTCCTGCCATAGAGAGGCTGCAGGAAGAGATATGTAAGAAAAGCCGATTTAAGAGTTTGAGACACATACTTGAGATTCAGGGTCATTGTAAGGACTGTGCCGGTGTTTGAATTGTTGTGTTATTATATCAATCTTAAGATTCTTCTAACCCACAATTGATGAAAGAAATGAAGACCTATCTTGACTGTTTTCCATGTTTTTTAAGGCAGGTGGTTATCGCCCTGTCCCAGGTCTCAGTGGACGAGGCTTTAAAGGTGGAGATACTGAAGGAGACACTTGAAGACATCCGGAGGACTGATACTTCAAAGACCCCTGCACATAGCACTACGTTTGTTCACAGGAAGATCCGGGGACTCCTTGGATGTGACCCGTTCAGGGAGATAAAGCAGCGGTATAACCGGATAGCCCTCGGTCTTTATCCCCGCCTTAAATCTCTTGTTGACGAATCCCGGGATCCGCTCTGGACGGCTTCCCGGCTGGCAATAGCGGGCAATGTGATAGACTTTGGTATTTATAAAGAGGTAGACATAGAGGCAGAGATTAACCGTTCCCTGAAGGGTGAGATAGTGTGGGATGACTATGCAGACTTCAGTGCCTCCCTGGACAGCACCGAAGAGGTGCTTTATCTTATTGACAATGCAGGAGAGATAGTTTTTGACAGGATACTGATTGAGACTATCCGGGACAGGGGGAAGAGGGTTATTGCAGTAGTAAAGGGTGGACCTGTTATAAATGATTCAACGATAGAGGACGCGCTTGAGGTTGGGCTTCAGAAGATATGTGAGGTGAAGGATAATGGTTCAGATGCCATAGGCACCATTCTTGAGTGGTGCTCTGAAGAGTTCAGGATGCTTTTTTACAGGGCACCCTTTATAATCAGTAAGGGGCAGGGTAATTTTGAGACCCTGATGAATGTGGATAAAGAGGTCTTTTTTCTGTTTCAGGCAAAGTGTGATGTGGTCTCCGGTTTTCTTGGTGTTGCGAATGGTTCGATGTTGCTTGTTGAAAACAGGAAACTCTTTAGCCACGAATTTCCGCGCTTGGGCACGAATTGAAGAGAAAATATCATTGATTGTTTGTTCGGGTATTTGCAGGTTATAAACCACAGAGGCACAGAGACACGGAGATTAGAACGAGTCCTGCGTTTTAGGACACAGATGAACACAGCCTGGATTCTAAAAGCAAGTTTTATGAATTATTTTGTGTCTCTGTGGTTTAATGAAGTCTTTATTTTTAACGCTGAAAGCTTACGGAGGTGAACGCTATGGAGTATCTGAAACTCTCAAGGGCTAATGAAGAGGAGCTTATTCAAAAGGCCATAGATGTGTTGAATAGAGGTGGTGTTGTTGCCTTCCCCACAGAGACCTTTTATGCACTTGGAGCAATGTATGACAAGGAAGAGGCACTTAAGAGATTGTATGAGCTTAAGAGGAGGCCTTTTGAGAAGGCCATTCCGGTAATGATAGGTTCAACCGAGCAACTCTCTCTTATAACAACAGATGTCCCTGAAGAGGCAAACAGGCTTATGGAGAAGTACTGGCCCGGACCACTTACCATAGTGATGAAGGCCGGAGAAGGCCTGAGCCGTTATCTTACAGCAGGTACGGATAAGGTTGCAGTGAGGATTCCTGGAGAGTCCTTTGCCCTCGGGCTTGTCAGAAAGGCGAACTTTCCCATAACTGCTACAAGTGCAAACCCCTCAGGTGTACCTCCGGCCGAGAATGCCCAGGCAGTACTGAAATATTTTGGTGAGACCCTGGACCTTATAATAGATGGGGGACAGACTACCGGTGAGACTCCATCAACCATAGTTGAGATAGTTAAGGGTGAGGTGAAGCTGTTAAGAAAAGGAAGAATCAGAAAGATTATGCTGGATTAGAAATTTCTCGTTCCACGATCAAGGACATCTCTTATCATGGAGAGCAGTTTTGAACTCTGGAATGGTTTTTTCAGGAATCCGTCTATCCATATATTGCCGACGTCTTCACTGAAACCGGTTGTTGCAATAATCTTTACGTCAGGTTTTAATTTTCTCAATTGTTCTATCAACTGGGCTCCATCCATTGAGGGCATGACAATATCTGTTACCACAAGGTCGATTTTATTTTTGTTTGCTTTGAAGAACTCAAGACCCAGCAAGGGATTATCATATATTATTACATTAAATCCATTATGAGAGAGTGATTCTTTAATCAATTGAAGTATCGGAATCTCGTCATCAATGACGAGTATTGTCTCAATCCCTGAGACCTTTCTCCTTCCATCAGCGCTGTCTCTGAAAGACTGTTTTTTAGATATTGGTAAGTATATGTTAAATTTTGTTTCATGTCCTGCCCTGCTTTCAACAGTAATGTATCCGCCATGCTCTTTAATAATTCCATACACCATGGCAAGGCCGAGTCCTGTACCCTTGCCCTTCTCTTTTGTGGTATAAAATGGTTCAAAAATGTGTGGTAGGTCTTTCTCTGATATTCCGGTTCCTGTATCTGTCACCGTTATATGAATATATTCTCCACTCTTGATGGTTGCCGGAATATCAAGACTGTTATGTTTGATCTCCACGCGTCCGGTCGTTATGGTTATTGCACCTCCGTCAGGCATTGCATCCTTTGCATTGATTATGAGGTTCATCAGTACCTGTTCTATCTGGTTTACATCACCTTCAACAGGTGGAATAGAGTTGTCCAGTTCTTTTCTGAGCTCGATGTCTCTGGGTACGAGTCTTGAAACCATGCTCATGGTATCTTCAATAACAGAGTTTATTCTGAAGGGAACAGATTCAACACCGCCTCTGCGGGCAAAACTAAGCAGCTTGGACACCATTTGTGAGGCCTGTCTTGCAGATGTTTCAATAACTCTTACCTTGTTGGCTACCTCCGGGGAAAGTTTGTCGTTTAGAAGAATCAGGTCGGCGTAGCCGAGGATTGCGGTTAATATGTTGTTGAAATCATGGGCTATCCCTCCTGCAAGGGTTCCTATGGACTCCATCTTCTGGGAGTGCAGGAGCTGTGCCTGGAGCCGTTTCTTCTCGGTAAGATCCCGGTGAAACGACTGTATGAGTAATCTGCCATCTATCTGTATTGCCTTTGCGCTTATCTCAATGGATGCCTTGTTTTCATCCTTTCCGTAATATTCGGTCTCAAACAGCAGTGGCTCACCACTCCGCAGCCGTTCCATCCGTTCCATCCACAGGAGTTTGTTTTTGTCTGTTTCAGGCCCCAGGTGTTGTATGTTTCTGCCTATAAGCTCTTTTTTATCACATTCATAGATTTCACATGCCCGTTGATTTGCATCCACGATTATTCCGTTATCATCCATAATCAGTATGCCGTCATTGGCGTTTTCAAAGAGGGTTTTGAGCATGGCCTCCGACTTCCTGAGATCCCTGGTCCGTTCCTGGACAATTTCCTCAAGGTGCCGGGAATATCCCTTGAGTTTATTTTTTTCTTTGTC
>UOGH01000173.1_pt1 | contig 14597 bp, 13 predicted proteins | sample 1989771 | NCBI WGS metagenome assembly UOGH01 (sample SAMEA4712198, study PRJEB27164) | hydrothermal vent metagenome | biome: marine basaltic hydrothermal vent biome; feature: marine hydrothermal vent; material: mineral | place: Pacific Ocean | collected 2011-06-14/2011-07-23 | depth 1691 m | reverse complement strand
AACAGGTTTTTGAATGGTCGGGGCGAGCCGATTTGAACGGCCGACCTCTCGCACCCCAAGCGAGTGCGCTAACCAGGCTGCGCTACGCCCCGAATTTTGAGGGGTTATAATTGATTGAGTATGTCTCTTAGACGGGACTTGATCCTTGAAATGGTCTCTTCCAGTCTGACTTTACTGTCTTCGCCTTCCGGTTTGACCAACCGGAGGTGAGGCTCTGAGAATCTCTTTTTTACTCCTTCTATTGTATATCTTTCTTTATAAAGTAATCTTTTAATCTCAAGGATGCTCTCGATATCTTTTTTTATATACAGCCTCTGGCCCGAACTGCTCTTCCTTGGCCTCAAAAAGGGGAACTCGCTCTCCCAGTATCTCAGGACATAAGGCTCTATGCCTGTAATCCTGCCGACTTCACCGATTTTATAAAAGAGCTTTTCAGGGATATTATGTGTTCCCGGGGTCTTTCTTTGCCTTGCCTTAATCATTCTGTTTTCCTATCATGGATTTAAGGATGTTGCTTGGTTTAAAAGTGATAACCCGTCTTGCACTTATCTCCATCTCCTCACCTGTCTGGGGGTTCCTGCCCCTCCGGGGTGTCTTTTTCCTGACATTAAACGTGCCGAATCCGGTTATCTTTACTGACTCTCCCTCGGCAAGGGTCTGTTTCATGGTGTCGAGGATTATTTCTATAATGTCCTGGGCTTCCTTTTTGGGAAGTCCAACTTTCTCAAAGATTATTTTTGCCAGTTCAGCCCTTGTCATATGAATATTGCTCCTCTGCTAATTATATTCCCTGGGTTCATAATTGTCAAGTTTTTTTATTTAAAAATAGCGGTTTAGTGGAGGGGATTATTATAACTGAAAGATGAGCGGCTCCATTATATCCTTGCCTGGTCACAGTAAAGGGGGGATTAGCCCCCCTTCTTTAAGTAATCCTGGTAACGGATAATTTTATATTTTAACGTTATTTTTTCTTTCCGGCAACAATTTCCTTAAGTCCTTTGCCAGCCTTGAATTTGGGGCTCTTCCTGGCCTTTATCTTTATGCTCTCACCTGTTATCGGATTTCTTCCCTTTCTTGCCTTCTGCTTAACCACGCTGAAAGTTCCGAAGCCGACGATAGTGACGTTTTCACCTTTCTTGAGGGTCTTCGAGATTGTGTCAAATACAGTGCTTACCGCTTTTGCAGCCACAGCCTTTGATGACTCTGTGACAGATGCCACCTTTTCAATTAATTCGCCTTTGTTCATAAAACTACCTCCCGATTAAAAGTTTTAATATATTGGAAATTTTACAGGATTTGCTGAAAAAATTCAAATCAGACATTCTTTTAAGAAGGGAGGCGCTTGATTACCTTGAATAGCTCTATGGAGGCAGATCTTGGTCCGAGTTGTTCAAATCCCTCAATGCCGAGTCTTGTCCTGATCTGACCGACCTTTGTGCCGGATTTGAACATTTTTTCAAAATAAGAGACTGCGCACTTTTCATGTTCCTCTTTACGCTGGGGGGCACCAAAGGGATTGGCAAAGTATGTATGGACAAGGCCTTTCTCGTCTGTAGTACCCTTTGCAAGACGGGCTCCGCTTCTGAAGACGGAAATCGCCTCTCCGGGTGTAGAGAAGAATTCTATTGCCGGATGTTCATCGTCAACCTGCTCATAATTGTTTGCATACAGTAGCATATCCACAGGGTAGCCCTTTACTATATGGTGATAACGGGTTATCGGCATTACCAGTCTTGCGTTTGTCTTGTCAGGGTTCATAAAGACGCTCCTGTCGATCTCCTCATAGGCGTAACCAGGCTGCAAATCGTCAAGCCTCACAAAAGCGCCTATCTCTGTGCCGTATCCGACTACCCTTCCGTTCTTGTCAAGGCCCAGAGAGCCCATATCGTCAAAAATTATTTTCATCTCGCAGATATGCTCTTCCGATAGTACGCGGAGTGCTTCAAGGGTTTCTGATTTCCCTGCTCCGCTGTCTCCGATTATTACGACATTTGCGGTTCCGCCGGATTTGAGTTTTATGTAGACCATGGCCCCATGAACAGGCAGTCTGCCCCTCCTGAGCATTGCTATATTATGTAGCGTGAGGGTCATCTTCTTGAAGTAGCCGAAATAATCCACATCTTCGGAATGCCTTATGAGGCCGATAAGCGTACCACTGCCTTTGTCTTCATAGAAAACCGTGTCTCCTGTGAAGTTGTCATTTGTAAGGCCGAAGACCAGCATCAGATCAGGCATCCTCCCCGCTATATCCTCATAATCAGCTATTTCAAAAAGATTGCTCATGGTGAGGCCAAGGGATATAAAATCCCGATGAAAATATATAAAGGCAGTCAGGTCTCCGACTTTTGCAGGAAAACAGAACCACTCCTCAGGGTTAAGCAGGAGCATTTCTTTTGTCAACGCCGGTATCTCTTCAAATCTGCCCTTTCTTTTATTCATTGCGGGATACAGTATCAGGGGAGGCTCTATAAGGGAGAGCCGTATAAAGGGTATGTCCTTCAGGGTGGCATATGTTTCAGAACAATCCCAGTCTATCCTCTCAAGGAGCATTCCCATGTTTGCCCCGGCCGGCAATTGCCTGTAAACCCTGGGGTTCTTGCCTGTAAGGTTTTCACTGATACGTCTGTAAACATAGAGGACGAGGTTCTTGAACTCCTCATTTAGTTTTATAAACTGTGCATGGTGGATACTGCTTTTGGAGTACCTGGACCTTTTTGGCGCCTCGAGATAGATAAACCTCTCAAATCTCCTCCAGTAGTTGTACAGCTCTTCGATAAACTCATGCAGGTATTCTTTTTCAGAAAGGATGACCCTGAACTCGCTGTTCATGGCAATAATCTCTTCAGCAGTATGGCTGGAGAGCAGTCTGAAGAGGTTTACAATATACCCGGTCAGTTCATTTCTTTTCAGCCCGGGCAGATTGTTCTTCAGGAACGCAAATATTGAACTCTCCCTGGCCGCCATTCTCTCTATAAAGCGGTCAACGGTCTCTTCAAACAGCTCGCTCTTGAGGAGTTGTTCCGGCGTATCGCAGTAAAGGCCCGAATAGTCAACTATTACCTTTCCGCGGGTTATAATATATGGTTTCTTTGCAGTCAACATAAATTCTATATAATTCTAACAGTTTTCTCTAACAGTTTTCTTTAAAATACGAAAAACTTCTGAGCCTTGTTAAGTATCTACAACTTTTAATATATAATTATAGCAAATTGTGCAGATTATATAATAGCAGATTGTCTTATATTATATCATGATGTTGCATTACTTTTATTTGGGGGTATTATAAAATAGTTTCGTTGCTTTTTGTTCTCAAAATATGCCATAATGGAAATACCTCGGAAGTTTTTGGCGAGTAGAAAGCCGCAGAAGCTTTTGATTTTGCGGCTTTTTTGTTTACTGACTTTGAATTTCAGTGAAGAGGAGGGGTTGCGGATAGTTCATCGATATAATAGCATCGGTTGAGGCTAATTGTTTAATAAAAAAATCTCTGTAATATTTAACAAGGTTAAATGAAGTGTAGTTGATACTGTTTTGTGCTTTCCCTCCATAAACTGGAGGATTTCAGTATCCCGGTTTCTTATAAAAAATCAGATCCGGGGATCCATTATAAAGAGAAAGGAAATCAGGCAATTGGAGATAAGAGTTAACGGACATATTGATAAGGCCATCAGGCTCCTTAAGCGTGTGGCAGAGAAGGAAGGACTCTTCAGAGAGTTGAAGAAAAGACGTTTTTATGAAAAACCTTCAGTTAAAAAGAGAAGAAAACAGAGGGAGGCCCAAAAGAGAAGGATTAAAAACGCCAGGATGAGAAGGCAGTACAAATAGAGCAGTAGCTCTATTAAGAGAAGTATATCTAATTGAAAAAGAGTAATATTTCACCCCGGGGATAACAGAGAAAAAACCATGAAACAATTTAACAATAGATTTTTGCTGAAAACCTCTTGTATAAAGTTTGAAATATCCCGGTTTTTGTTTAAGGATCTCTGCAGTTTCGGCGGTGGGCTGGACTATTACGCAAAAAAGGAGAAAAATGTATAAAAGATTTTACAATTTCGATCTCTCGGACGAAGTGCTTAATGCACTCTCCGAGATGGGGTTTGAAAAACCAACGCCTATACAGGAGAGCGCAGTTCCTCCGGCAATGGAGGGTCTTGATATTATAGGCCAGGCACAGACCGGCACAGGGAAGACCGCAGCATTCGGTATTCCTATTATAGAAAAGGGAAAAAGGGGTAAGGTTCCATATGCAATCATTCTTGCCCCAACACGTGAGCTTGCAGTGCAGGTAGCACAGGAGCTGAACAAGATCGGCAAGAACAAGGGGATACTCTCGGTTCCTATATACGGCGGTCAGTCTATTGAGAGGCAGATACGCTCTCTCAAGAAGGGCGTTGATGTTGTTGTCGGCACCCCCGGACGTGTGTTGGACCATATCCGCAGGAAGACGCTTAATCTTAAAAATATCCAGACCCTGGTGCTTGATGAGGCTGACGAGATGCTCAATATGGGTTTTATTGATGATATTGAGACTATCCTGAAGGAGATACCTAAAGAGAGGCAGACCCTGTTGTTTTCAGCTACCATGCCTAAAGAGATCATGCGTATAGCCACCAGATACATGAATAACCCGAAGAAGGTTGCTGTAGATGCTAAGAACATGATTGTCCTGAAGATAAAACAGGTCTTTTATGAAGTCAGAGAGGAATACAAGATAAAAGCCCTCACAAGATTGCTTGATGTTGAAGATCCTTCCCTTACCCTGGTTTTCTGCCATACAAAACGGGAAGTGGATGAGGTGTCAGGCAAACTCCAGCAGATGGGATACTATGCAGGAGCAATACACGGGGATTTCACACAGTCTCACAGGGATGAGATGATGGATAAATTCAAGAAAGGCGATATCGAGATACTTGTTGCCACTGATGTTGCAGCAAGGGGACTGGACATTACCGATGTATCCCATGTGATCAACTACAACATACCCCAGAACCCCGATAGTTATATCCACCGTATTGGAAGGACCGGAAGGGCGGGTAAATCAGGGATTGCGATTACCTTTGTTACTCCAAGGGAGTACAGACAGTTGAGACTTATAGAACGGTCTGCAAAAACACGAATTGAAAAGGCAAAGTTGCCCACCAGGGATGAGGTCAGGAGGGCCAGAGAGCAGGAAATACTTGATGAGATTGATGACATAATCAAGGATGAAAATCATTCCGGATATTTAGCCATGGTAGACGAACTTTCCAGCAGGTATTCTCAGCGTGATATAGCTGCTTCGGCCCTGAGTCTTATCTTTTCAGATATGGAAACTGACGAGGAAGATGAGGTCGGCCTGTCTGATATATCAACAGCAAAGAACTATGTAAGACTCTTTATGACCGTTGGCAAGAGAGACAGGGTTAAGGTTGCCGACATTGTCAAGTCTATTGCCTCGGGTGCAAATATCCCTGGCAAAAAGATCGGAAATATCGCACTCTTTGATAAGTTCAGCTTTGTTGAAGTTCCTCATGATCTTGCGGACAGGGTGATAAGTTCTGTGGATAATTCCGTACTGAACGGCAGGAAGATACGCGTGCAACCGGCCAGGGCAAAGAAGTCCGTGGCTCTTGATAGTGTAAGGGCAGTATAGTTAGAGTCTGCGTGTAAACTCAGAGTTTCTTTCCGTAATCCCCCGAAGAATTTCGGGGGATTACGATTAAGGAAAGATTTATATTCAGACTTTATCTGTTCTTTTTCGAGGATGCTTCAGTACAGGGACAAAATAACTCGTGGGAACTAACAACATAGTATTTCTGGAAGTCATCGAGTGGTTTGATGACAGTGGCAGGGAGATGGTTCACAGAATCCCTGAAACAGGCTCCGGTGAGATAAAATATGGCGCACAACTTGTTGTCCGGGAGAGCCAGGCAGCAGTGTTTTTCTATAATGGGAAGGCATTTGATGCCTTCGAGCCCGGAAGACACACACTTACCACTGCAAACATCCCCGTCCTTACCAAGATACTCAGCATACCCTGGGGTATGACGAGTCCCCTGAGGGCTGAGGTATATTTTGCAAACATGAAGGTCTTTGCCAACCTCAAGTGGGGGACACGGGACCCTGTTGCCTTCAGGGATTCGGAACTCGGCCTTATACGTCTGAGGGCTTTTGGGGTCTTTAATATCAGGGTAATCCAGCCGGTCCTCTTTATCAACAGGTTAGTGGGCACACAGGGTGTCTACACAACTGAAGAGATAGGAGATTATCTGAACAAGGTAATAGTCTCCCGTTTAAACGATCACCTCGGTGAAAACCTGGATACCCTTCTGAACCTTCCCGGCAAATACGACGAAATCTCCGATGGCCTCCTGAAACGTCTTGAGGAGGATTTCAGCCATTACGGCCTTGGGCTTGCCAATCTTTACATAAATTCCATAACTCCGCCACTTGAAGTCCAGAAGGCGATAGATGACAAGAGCAGGCTCAACGTCTTCGATGACCTCAACCGCCTTTTTAAGATGAAGGCTGCCATGGCTATGGAAAAGGCCTCCGAGGTGCAGGGGGAGGCCGGGGCAGGCATGGGCATGGGGTTTGGCTTTATGATGCCCACCATGTTTGCAGACATGATGAAGAATTCGGAAACCGTACAGGCAGGGGAAGCCCTTAAGTGCCCTGAGTGCCGCAATCCGGTTACAAGGGATGCCAGATTCTGCCCGCACTGCGGTCACCAGATACTTGTATTCGAGCAATGTGAACACTGCGGGAAGAACCTTCCGCCGCACGCCAGGTTCTGTATGAATTGCGGCAACCCGGTTGAGCAAAAACCGGTTGAGAAAAAATGTACTCACTGCGGAACGGCAAATCTGCCTGATTCGGTTTACTGTAATCAGTGTGGTCAGAAAATCTAACAGCTGGCAGGTAGAACAGCAGTGTCCCCAATGCGGAGCCCCTGTCCTCCTTGATGAGACAGACAGGCTTTTTGCTTGCTCTTTTTGCAGGGTAAGGCTTTTCCTTTCATCAGGAGGTTTATTCAGGTACTACATTCCCCCAACTGATACGTCCATGCAAGAGCTCATCTTTGTCCCCTACTGGAGGTTCAAGGGGATGTCTTTTTTATGCAAGGCAAACAGGACAGAACAGAGGATCATAGACGCCACGGCCCTTGCAGCAGATTACAGCAAATTTCCTCACTCCCTTGGAGTAAGGCCTCAGGCCGTACCGCTGAGGTTTGTTACTCCTGAATTGAGGCCGCATCTTTTCCTTTCCCACCAGCCATTCAAGACTGTCTTTTCATGGATCGAAAAAAAATTGCTCTCTGTTGAACGCATGAACATTGCAAATCCGGGAACCAGCCACATTTCCAGAGAAAAAGTTTACCACAGGGCATACATAGGCGAGACGACAAGCCTGATATACCTTCCTGTATTTATCAGGGGCAATGCGTTATACGATGCCATCACAAAAAAACGTGTTGCATCCGTTCCCGACATGGAGTCAGGTGCTCTCTCTTTTCAAAAACTCAGGGCCGGGCAAATCTCTTTCATCCCGACCCTCTGTCCCGGCTGCGGCTGGGAACTCCAGGGTGAAAAAGACAGCCTGGTGCTCTTTTGCAGGAACTGCGATACTGCATGGAAGGCGTCAGGGAACGGCCTTGAAAACCTTGACTTTGCAGTAATTCCAGGAAAAAAAGATTCCCCGCTCTATTTTCCTTTCTGGAGGATGAAGGTCCGGATAGCCGGGGTCAGTCTGAAGTCATATGCAGATCTGATCAGGTTTGCCAACCTCCCGAAGGCGATACAGAAATCATGGGAAGAACAGGAGATACATTTCTGGTCGTCTGCATTCAAGATTCGTCCCGAACTCTTTCAGAGGACGGCAAAGTCTGCTACCAACGCCCAGTTAATGGTTGGGGCAGGACAAGGAGTGCCAAGGGCAAGAGTCTTCCCCGTAACCCTGCTTGCTGAAGAGGCATTGCAGGGCCTTAAAATCACCCTTGTAAACTTGGCGGTACCGAAGAGAAAGATTCTTCCCCTCATTGATGAAATTACGATAACCCCGCAAGAGTCTCTGCTCGTCCTTGTTCCCTTCAGCAAAAACACACATGAATATGTTCAGAAAGAGATGCGCCTGAGTCTTAACATAAACGCCCTGAAATACGGAAGGAACATTTAGAACCTTATATTTTTTCGATACACCAGGTTTATCGGGTGTTGTCCCGGTGAAACATTGTCTCCAGTACGTTTTCCCGTTCAGGATACAATCTGTTAAATTGTATATAAACCCGGCAAATACAGAGTTCTTTTGCTGGCTGAGTGGTTAGCTTTGCTGACAAATATGTCTCTGTGAAGAGTTGCCAGGTTAATAAGCAGTGAAACTGTTCGGAAGGGCTACTGCTGGCTATTGTGAAAAGCTTGGCTAAGGGGCAGGATTATCAGGCAGTTAAAAAAATGAATTGGCCGAAAGACATAAGAGAGGCAAAGGAGATACAGCTCAGCCTGAGAGAAGAGGTGCGGATTCTTCCTTTAAGAAAGAGGATTAAATATGTTGCAGGTGTTGATGCGGCTTTTTTTGAGGATAACGTTATAGCAACTGCCTGCCTCTATGCATACCAGCAGCTGATACACGTTGATGACGCTTATGCCGTTACAAAGGTTCTGTTTCCATATATCCCCGGTTTTCTCTCCTTCAGGGAAGGTCCTGCAATAATAGAGGCAATCAACAGGTTAAAAACAAAACCGGATGTAATCATTTTTGACGGGCAGGGAATAGCACATCCAAAGGGTCTTGGTATTGCCTCGCATATCGGGGTTCTTCTCAATATGCCCACCATAGGCTGTGCAAAGTCAAGACTTGTCGGAGAATACGCTGAGCCGGGGATTAGAAAAGGAGAGTATTCTTGCTTGAAATATCACGGCAAAACCATAGGGGCTGTCCTGAGGACGAGGGATAATGTGAAGCCGGTCTTTGTTTCTCCCGGCAACATGATTGATCTGCAGGGGGCAATTGATGTTGTTCTTGAATGCACTGGCAGGTATAGACTCCCCGAACCCATCAGATGTGCAGACAGTCTGGCAGGAAAGATTAAATCCGGACTGTGTAAGAATACAGTCTTGTTTGGAGCTTGATCCGTCCTGCCATCAACCTCAGATTTCAGTTTCCCGGAGGTATTTGTTGAAGAGTTCAAGCCCCTGACGGTGTTTGCTGTCAAGGTCGTAGGAGAGATTTCTCCAGTAGTCTGTAAGCTCTTCTTCGGATAGCCATTTCCTGAAGGGGCACGTCCCTGCTACCTTTGACAGGTTTTTAAGTGCCCTCTCCCTGGCCTCATCGAGGTCGGCAATGAAGGATTTCAGTTCTGCTCCTCTTCCCTTGTTTGCTATCCACAGGGCAAAGACAAAGGGCAGTCCTGTCTTCCTGTACCATATATCACCAAGGTCATATATATAAAGGTTTGGCAACCTGTGTGCCTCCCTGAGGGCATCATCGCCTATGAGGAGGTAGGCGGAATGATTTCTGAGGCCTTCCTCCAGAGGAAGTCCGGAGCTCTTCAGGCTGCACTGAAGCTGATAAAACCTTGATAGGACAATTCGGAGAAGGGCTGCAGAGGTCTCTGATTGACGGGTGTAAAGAACAGTGAACCTCTCCAGTGTCTCGATTGGCCTTCTGCTGAAGAGAAGGATGCTTCCCACAGGACCCTCTGAGCTTACAGAGTGGCCGGGAACAAGTATGTATTTTTCAGGCCGCCTGAGATATTCTATTGATGATGAAGGGCTTATATCTATCCGTCCCTCCCTGAGGAGTCTGTTTATAACAGAAGGAACACCACTGGTGAATTCATACTTGCTGCGGGATGTCATCTCCAGGTAATAATAGATGGGATACAGATTTGTATATGCTATTTTGCCGATTTTTAACATAACGGTTAGTGGTGAATTTTAGCAAAAAGATGGAATATAAGGGAAATGGATTTTTGTTGTAATTTGCAGCGACTAAACTCTTGCATTAAATGCCTTGATTAGGTTATAGTAATCTCTCGTTGGTTGAAGATTATAAAAATTTGACAAAAATATTTTCTTTGGATAAAATATTCTGGTTTTCTTTACAACAGTTTAAATGGAGGATTTACATTGCCCACGATAGCACAGTTAGTAAGAAATGGCAGGAAGAGGGTAAAGGAAAAGTCAAAGAGTCCGGCGCTTCAGAACTGTCCGCAGCGCAGAGGTGTCTGCACAAGGGTTTATACCACTACTCCCAAGAAGCCGAACTCTGCACTTAGAAAGGTTGCAAGAGTCAGGCTGACAAATGCTATGGAGGTAACGGCCTATATCCCCGGGATCGGGCACAACCTTCAGGAACATTCAATAGTATTGATAAGGGGTGGCAGGATTAAGGACCTTCCGGGTGTCAGGTACCACATAGTAAGGGGCGCGCTTGACACCATGGGTGTTGGAGACAGGCGTCAGGGCAGGTCCAAGTATGGAGCCAAGAGGCCAAAATAGGAGCGAGAGATGGCACGGAGAAGAGTAGCTGAAAAGAGAGAGATACTTCCTGACCCGAAATATAACAGTAAGCTGGTCAGCAAGTTTGTAAATGCAATAATGACTGATGGAAAAAAGTCTGTGGCGGAGAGGATCTGCTATGGTGCCTTTGAGATTATAAAGGAGAAGGCCAATGAAGACCCTCTCAAGGTTTTCAAGATTGCCCTTGAGAATGTCAAGCCAATTGTTGAGGTCAAGCCAAGGAGGGTTGGCGGCGCTACGTATCAGGTGCCGATAGAGGTAAGGCCCAGCAGGAGGATGGCGCTTGCGTTCAGGTGGATCAGGGATTTTGCAAGAAAGAGGTCCGAAAGAACCATGACCGAACGTCTTGCAGGAGAGCTTCTTGATGCCTACAGCAAAACGGGTTCATCTGTTAAGAAGAGGGAGGACACCCACAAGATGGCCGATGCCAACAAGGCGTTTGCTCATTACAGATGGTAGGATGTAGAAGTCTCTGCTTTGTGTTGCGAGTTGTCTGGATGTTTTAAGCCCGCAGCCCCTGTAGTTAAGTCCTGCAAAAGGGTGTATTCCGAAACAATATTAAATAAATTTCAGACACTAATACCAATTTTGTGTCTTTTTGAAGAGGAGAGACTGTTTTGAGGGTCCCATTAGAAAAAGTAAGGAATATCGGGATAATGGCTCATATCGATGCCGGTAAGACCACTACTACGGAAAGGGTTCTGTATTATACCGGTGTAACGTATAAGATAGGAGAGGTCCATGAGGGTACTGCTGTAATGGACTGGATGGTTCAGGAGCAGGAGCGTGGCATAACCATCACCTCGGCGGCAACTACATGTTTCTGGAAAGATCACAGGATAAATATAATTGATACCCCCGGTCACGTTGATTTTACCATAGAGGTTGAGAGGGCGCTCAGGGTGCTTGACGGTGCTGTGGCGGTATTTGATGCCGCTGCGGGAGTGGAGCCCCAGTCTGAAACCGTCTGGAGGCAGGCCACCAAGTATGACGTGCCAAGGATAGCCTTTATGAACAAGATGGACAAGATGGGTGCGGATTTCTTCATGTCGGTAACCTCAATGGTGGAAAGACTCGATGCCAATCCTGTTGCAATACAGATACCCATAGGCACTGAAGATAAATTCCGGGGTCCCGTAGACCTGGTAAGGATGCGTGCATATTATTTTGATGACGAGACCCTTGGAGCCGAGTTTAAGGAAGATGAAATCCCCGAGGATTATCGTGCCCAGGCTGATGAATACAGGGACAAGATGCTGGAGGCCCTGTCGGATATAGATGAGGTCATAATGGAGAAGTATCTCAACGGTGAAGGTGTAAGCGAGGAAGAGATAAAAAGAGCATTAAGAAGGGGAACCCTTGAGCTGAAGATTACGCCTGTAATTTGTGGTTCAAGTTTTAAGAATAAGGGTGTGCAGCAGCTTATTGATTCCATAGTTGACTATCTCCCCTCTCCTGTTGATGTTCCGCCGGTTAAGGGTGTGACACCTGATGGCGAGGAGGTACATTGCAAGGCCTCTGACGATGAGCCCTTTGCAGCGCTTGCCTTTAAGGTAATGACTGATCCCTTTGTCGGGCAGTTGACCTATCTGAGGGTCTATTCAGGAGTGCTGGCAGCAGGCTCATATATCTATAACTCCACAAAGGACAAGAAGGAGCGTATAGGCAGGCTGCTGAAGATGCATGCCGACAAGAGGGAAGAGATCAAGGATGTAAGGGCCGGGGATATTGCTGCAGCAGTGGGGCTTAAATATACCCTGACAGGAGATACACTTTGTGATGAAAGTTCTCCGGTTATACTTGAGGCAATGGAATTTCCGGAACCGGTTATATCTATTGCAATAGAGCCAAAGACAAAGCAGGACCAGGAGAAACTCTCTGCAGCGCTGATGAAACTTTCACAGGAGGACCCCTCCTTCAGGGTTTCGTATAATGAGGAGACCGGGCAGACGCTGATCTCGGGTATGGGAGAGCTTCATCTGGAGATTATTGTAGACAGGCTGCTGAGGGAGTTTAAGGTGGGTGCCAATGTGGGTAAGCCGCAGGTTGCCTATCGTGAGACCATTAAGGTTCCTGCAAAGGCTGAGGGCAAGTTTGTAAGGCAGTCCGGCGGCAGGGGGCAGTATGGTCACGTTCTGATCGAGATTGAGCCCCTTGAAAAAGGTGGCGGTTTTGAGTTTGTCAGAAAGATCGTTGGTGGTTCAATACCGAAGGAGTTTATTCCTGCTGTTGAGAAGGGCGTGAAAGAGGCCCTTGTAACAGGGGTGCTCGCAGGGTATCCGGTAGTTGATGTGAGAGTTACTCTCTATGATGGTTCTTATCATGAGGTCGATTCGTCCGAGATGGCGTTTAAAATAGCTGGTTCCATGGCCTTTAAGGATGGTGTCAGAAAGGCCAAGCCTGTGCTTCTTGAACCGGTAATGGCTGTAGAGGTTATAACACCGGAAGAATATATGGGTGATGTAATAGGTGACCTGAACTCAAGGAGAGGAAAGATGCAGAGCATGGAAAAGCGGGGCAATGCCCAGGTTATAAAGGCACACGTGCCCCTTTCCGAGATGTTCGGTTACGCCACTGACCTCAGAAGCAAGACGCAGGGAAGGGCTACCTATACAATGCAGTTTTCCCATTATGAAGAGGTTCCGAAGAGTATAGCTGAGACAATCGTCTCCCGTGTAAGGGGAGAATAAAAAAAATGAGATTTTTTTTTACGGTTTCTGGTATATTATAAAGCTTCCGGGTGATGAGTTCACTCCGGGATCTGTGGTTTTTGGATAAATGTTTCGTATTTACAAGAGGTTATGCGCCTCCGTGAAGGACTTGGTTTCTTCAGGCTTCAAATATCAATGTTGAGTTGTTGGACTTGGGCAGTATTTAAAAGAGCAAGGTATGACAGGTTTTTTTTAAGAGCTTAGTTTTTTAAGGAGGAAAAATGGCGAAGGCAAAATTTGAAAGGACGAAACCGCATGTAAACGTAGGTACGATAGGGCATGTGGATCACGGAAAGACGACATTGACGGCAGCGATAACGAAGGTACTGTCAATGAAGCAGATGGCAGCGTATACGAGTTACGATGAAATAGACAAGGCGCCGGAAGAGAAGGCGAGGGGAATAACGATACAGACGGCGCATGTGGAGTACGAGACAGACAAGCGTCACTACGCACATGTGGACTGTCCTGGGCATGCAGACTATGTAAAGAACATGATAACGGGAGCCGCGCAGATGGATGGAGCGATCCTTGTGGTATCGGCAGCAGATGGGCCAATGCCGCAGACGAGGGAGCACATACTGCTGGCGAGGCAGGTAGGAGTGCCGTACATAGTGGTGTTTATGAACAAGACGGACCAGGTGGATGACCCGGAGCTGCTGGATCTGGTAGAGCTGGAGATAAGGGAGTTGTTGAGCAAGTATGATTTTCCCGGGGATGAGATTCCGATAATAAGGGGAAGTGCGCTGAAGGCGCTTGAGAGTGAGAGCACGGATTCCGGAGCAGAGGAGTACAAGTGCGTATATGAGTTGATGGACGCAGTGGATGAGTACATAAAGACGCCTGAGAGGCCTGTAGACAAGCCGTTTCTGATGCCGATAGAGGATGTATTCAGCATAAGCGGAAGGGGGACGGTAGTAACGGGCAGGATAGAGCGGGGAGTGGTAAAGGTAGGAGAGGAAGTAGAGATAGTGGGTTTTGGAGAGACGCGCAAGACGGTTGCAACCGGGATAGAGATGTTCAGGAAGATACTGGATGAGGGAAGGGCCGGAGACAACGTGGGAGTGTTGCTGAGAGGGATAGGAAAGGAAGAGGTGGAGCGTGGCCAGGTGCTGGCAAAGCCCGGGAGCATAACGCCGCACAGGAAGTTCAATGCAGAGGTGTATGTGTTGACCAAGGAGGAAGGCGGAAGGCATACGCCGTTCTTTAATGGATACAGGCCGCAGTTTTATTTCAGGACAACGGATGTAACGGGAATAGTGACACTGCCTGAGGGAGTGGAGATGGTGATGCCCGGAGATAACGTAAATGTAGAGGTGGAGCTGATAACGACTGTGGCAATGGAAGAGGGAGTAAGGTTTGCGATAAGGGAAGGTGGCCGTACTGT
>UOGH01000088.1_pt1 | contig 14936 bp, 12 predicted proteins | sample 1989771 | NCBI WGS metagenome assembly UOGH01 (sample SAMEA4712198, study PRJEB27164) | hydrothermal vent metagenome | biome: marine basaltic hydrothermal vent biome; feature: marine hydrothermal vent; material: mineral | place: Pacific Ocean | collected 2011-06-14/2011-07-23 | depth 1691 m | reverse complement strand
TCGAGAGGGTCTCGGTTGTATTGGCTGGACCGCCCCCTGTCAGCACATAGATGGCATCAAAGACCCTGAAGGCATCGAGTGTCCTGAATATAAGGACCACCAGGATTACGGGTTTAAGGAGTGGCAGGACTATTCTCGTGAAGATGTCCCACCTTCCTGCTCCATCCACCCTGGCGGCCTGATAGAGGTCTTTTGGTATGACCTGCAGTCCTGCTGTAAGGAGGATTACCACAAAGGGGGTTGTCTTCCATACGTCCATGAATACCGCTGCATTAATGGCCCAGAAAGGACTTCCGAGCCAGTTTATCTTTACCCCCAGGAGATAATTCAGTATTCCGAAATCCGTATTGTATATCCATTCCCACATCTTTGCTGAAACAACCGTGGGTATTGCCCATGGGATGAGGACAATAGCCCGCACCAGACCCTTCATCCTGAAGGACCTGTTGATGAGGAGGGCTATTGCGAGGCCGAGCAACAGCTCCAGAGAGACTGACATTACTGTAAAGTAGAGGGTGTTTTTGAAGGCATTAAAGAACCTGTCGTCTTTGAGGAGGAAGAGATAATTATCAATGCCTATAAACCTTGAGACGTCAAATATCAGCAGTCTCCTCTGAAGGCTCAGGTACAGGACGTATATCAGGGGATATATCGTGACAAGGGAGAGCAGGATCAGGGAAGGCATTACGAACCATCTTCCCTTTTCCTCGTTCCGCATTATTCTGCTCCGAGTATGCGTTCTATCTGTATCCGGGCAGTTTTTAATGCATCTTCAGGGGTCTTTATACCTGAGAGGGCAGCGCTGAATTCGGGCTGCATCACCTGGGTGATAAGCATGTAATAGGGTGTTACGGGCCTTGGCCTTGCTGTCATGAATATATCGTAAAGGCTTGCGATAAAGGGCTGCTGTGCTATCAGGTCTGCATCCCTGTACAGGGATTTCCTTGTTGGTTTATAGCCGATTGTAAGGGCAAGGGTCTTTTGGGATTCAGGGGATGTGAGGAATTTAACAAACCTTTCGGCAGCCCTGGGGTTTTTTGAATACCTGTTTATCCCAAGCTGCCATCCGCCAAGGGTTGATGCAGATGATTTCCCGGGAAATGACGGCAGCCTTGATACCCCTATTTTCCCCCTGACTGCGGAGCCCTCCCTCTGAAAGATATTCCAGGCATAGGGCCAGTTTCTCATAAAGAGTGCCCTGCCACTGCCGAAAATATGCCTTGTGGGCTCCTCGATTGCAGTGACTACGAGCGGAGGTGTGACCTTGTATTTTCTTATGAGATCTACCATGAACTGTAATGCCTCTACATTTTCAGGGCTGTTGATAACCACCCTGCCGTTTCTCAGCACATCTCCGCCGTTGCTCCAGAAATATTCAAGGACATTGCAAACGAGTCCTTCATACTGTTTGCCCTGCCATATGAAGCCGTATACCTGAGGCTCTTTCTCCATGATACTGCGTGCGGTCTTTACGAGTTCCTGCCAGGTTTTTGGTGGCGGAAAACCGTATTTTTCGAGGAGGTCCTTTCTGTAATAGAGCAGGCCTGCATCAATATACCAGGGTACGGCATACACACTGCCCTTATAGGTGACAGCCTGCATGGGCCCGGGGAAGAACTCATCCCGTTTGTCTTCAGGGATAAGGGTTGACAGGTCTTTAAGCCATCCTGTCCTTGCAAACTCAGGCACCCAGATGACATCCATGCTCAGGACATCAAAATCCGAACTCTTGCCCTCAAGGTTTATTACGTAGAACTGATGCTGTTCGTCTGTGGATGCAGGAAGGGTCTCGTCTTTAACCTTTATGTCCGGATTCCGGGCTTCAAACCTGTCTATAAGTTTTCTGAAAAGGGCAGGGTCACCTGCGATCTTGCCGTGCTTGAAGACAATCGTAGTTACTCCTTCTCCCGAGGGCTCCTTTTTTGACACACAGCCTGCAAGAAGCGGTAGCAAGAGGAGCAGTAATATGGAATACCCCAAAATTACGAACAGATAATAGTCTGTATACCATGGATATGCCGTTTTTGAAGTTTTTTTTGTCTTTTTCATGACAGTTTTTTCATGACAACAAAAACTGAAGAAACTCCTTTACATCTTTCTGGCTCTTCAGGTAATAGTCGGCCTCTGGACTGCAACCGATACAGACGGAGATACCGTTGCCCTTTAAAACCCTGAAGGCATCCTCATCCGTGGTGTCGTCGCCTATGTAGACCGGCAGCCTTTCTCTTCCCAGATTCTCCCATATCCACCTGACGGCATCGCCTTTATTCCATGCATTAAGCGGTCTTATCTCAAAGACCTTCTTGCCGGAAGTGATCCTGAAGGCCTCCTTGTAATCGTTTGCTATACTCCAGAATATATTTAAAAACTCTCCCAGGTACTTGATCCTTACCTTCCTGTAATGTATGCTTGCAGTGATACCCTTGTCCTCTATTAAAACGCCCTGAATATGGGAGAGGGCCTTGCTCAACCTGTTTAAAAAATCCTTCAGTTGATCCTTGTTAACTGAAAACTCAGGGCTGATAAACGTTTTTTTACCATCCCATATCTCTGCGCCGTGATTACCTGCGTATACCAGACCCTCGATGCCGACACGCTCTCTTACGTCCTGAAGTGTTCTGCCGCTTATTATGGCAACCGGAAACCGTTCCTTCAACTCCATGATAAGAGACCGTATCTCCTCTGAGAGGACGGCCTTTTCCGGGGATTCAACAATGGGCGTCAGGGTTCCGTCATAGTCGAGAAAGAGAAAGAGTTTATGACGGGCAAGTTTCTCTTTTATCAGGCTGCTGTGGTCAAAGAAGTGCTGACATTGTTTGTGTTTCATTGAGGATATGAGGGTCAACTCATGGAAGATATCAAGTATCCATTTGTATATATCGTGTTCCTCCACCTGTTTTCTCAGGAGCCTCATTCTCTCTTTCTTTTCTTTTTCCGGCATCTTCAATGCCCTGCTTATGCTGTCTGCAAAGTTTTCTATGTCATAGGGGTTTACAAGTATTGCCCCTTCCAGTTCATCCGCTGCCCCGGCAAATTCGCTCAGGATAAGCACGCCTTTTTCATCGGCCTGAGAGGCTATGTATTCCTTGGCTACAAGGTTCATCCCATCGTATATCGAACTGATAAGGCCTATGTCCGCCATTCTGTAGTATGCAACAAGCTCCGGGTGATCAAGCTTTTTATTTATGTTGATAATCGGTTTCCAGTCATCTGTTGCATATTTTTTATTTATCTTTTCTATAAGCTTCTCTACCGTCTTCTGATAGCTGATGTAGGGTTCCTTCATTCTTGTCGGAACCGTAATCTGCAGAAAAGTAAATTTTTTTCTGTATCTCTCGTACTTCTCAAAAAAGAGGCTTAGCGCCTGCAGCCGCTTTATCAGTCCCTTGGTATACTCCAGCCTGTCTACTCCGACCCCCGTGTACTGAGGCAGGCTGGATTTAACCCTCAGTTTTTTCATTAAACCGGTGACCTTTTTCGAATGACCTGTTGAATTGAATCTGTCATAATCAATGCTTATCGGGAATGCCTTCAGTCTTGTGGTCTGTCCCCTGTATATGACGGTTGATTCGTCATAGTTGATATCTGCATCGAGGGTCTCTTTCACACAGTCCATGAAGTTTTTGGCAAAGAGCGGTATCTGAAAGCCGATAATATCATTACCTAACAGGCCTTCCAGTATCTGTGTGGATTGAGGGCATACCCTGAATACACTCCAGTCAGGCCACGGTATGTGCCAGAAGTGGGCTATTGTGAGCGAAGGTTTCTTCTCTCTCAGGAGCCGGGGGACAAGACAGAGATGGTAATCATGGATCCAGACCACACAGTCTTCCCCAGCCTCCTGCAGGGTGGCTTCAGCAAACAGGTGGTTTGCCTTTTCATAGTCCTCCCAGAATTTCCTTCTGAAGTAGACCCTGTCGAGAGCGATGTGACAGAGGGGCCAGAGGACCTGATTGGAATAGCCATGATAGTAATTCTCGGACACCCGCTTGGGTAGCCAGACCCTTTTAAGCGTATAGGAGGGGTTTTCCGGAGGGACTGCGATGCAATCCTTTTCATCCACAGCCTCTTTATCACCGCTGCCGCTGCCCCAGGCTATCCATGTGCCTCCGGTTGCCTTCAGAACAGCGTCCATGGCAGATGTGAGCCCCCCTGCGGGTTTATCCACTTTGGTGCCCTTGAGAGTCTTTTTATGAATATATGGTTCCCTGTTTGAGACAATAAAAAGACCCTTGTCTATAAAATTATCCTCTATAAATGTCCTTAACCTTTTGGATTTCATAGTTCAAAGACCGATTTTTCATTATTTTTAATCGCATACCAGACGGAAAGATAATCACGTATCTGCCGTGTTATAAGGAAGTTATTCCTTATATATTCTTTACCTCTTTCACCCATTTTTTTCACCATTTCGGGGTTGTTCAGGAACTGTCTTGCCCTGAACGCTGCTCCCTCTGATGTATGGACGAGGAACCCGGTAAACCCATGCACAATCTGCAGGGGGATTCCGCCTGTTGCCCCTCCTATCACCGGTTTTCCTTTCCACATTGCCTCGGAGACCGTTAGGCCAAAGCCTTCCTTGAGTGATTTCTGCAATACAACTGTTGCACTTCTCTGCAAGGCGTTTATATCCCTGTCACTGAAGGGCGGAAGCAGGAGTATATGTATGTCAGGGTCATTGGATGCATATTCCCTCACCTCGTTCAGGACGATCTCTCCCTCGGGGTCGTCACTTGCAGGACTGCCTGCAAGAATAAGGATGCAGTCGTTGTATTTTTTGACGATCCTGTATGCCTTTATAACCCCGATGGGGTCCTTAAATCTGTCAAATCTTGATACCTGGAGCATTATCGGTCTGTCAGACGGTATTTTATATTTTTCGAGTGTTTCTCTTATTTCGTCTTCAGTCAGGTCCCTGTTCTTTTCACTTAACGGGTCAATGGATGGGGGAATAATGAACTCATCTATTGACATTGCCCTTGCAAACTTTGAGACAGAGAAGATGGCGGCGTCGTATTTTTCACAATATTGCCTGAGATAATCACAAACCTCCTGCACCGGGTTTGAGACATCTATATGACATCTCCACAGCCATGGAGTATTGTCGGATTCCGAGTAATCCTGAACCTTGAATTCAATCAGAGGAGCAGGTTGGGGGTCATGTATCAGAACTGCATCTGCTTCAAGATTGAGTTTTTTGGCGTTCCTCTTGTTGACCTCGTAGTGGTACTGCCACATCTCTTCCGTTATAGCTTCAAAATTACCCTGAAGGGCATTATGAATCTTTTTTGTTATATCAAAAAACCTTTCATCTCCCTCTATTATTTCCCACCTTGCATCAATTCCGAGGTCCCTCAGTATCGGTATCATCCGTTGTAGTATCTCGGCAACACCTCCACCGGCACGTGTGGAATTTATATGCAGAAAAGACTTTTCACGGAATATGTCTCCCAGCTTTTGCAGAAGAATCAAGTCGCCCTTTGGTGCTATTCCGGCATATTTAGCTATCATTCCTCAACTCCCGTAATTTCCATATCCATTTTAACCTTCTCGTCAACGATCTCCACTATATGTTCCCTGATCCCCTCGATGCTATGCATGAACGGGTCAATGGCCCATAGTCTTTTTGCAAGTTCCTGCTCACCCAGCACTTCATCAAACCACTTGGAGAAGTCATCAACCCCCCCGCCAAGACGTGTCCTTGCCTCATGGAAATGATAGTAAATAGATGCGCCATCAATATATCTGATTGCAATAAGGAACTCGGCGAGATTCCTTGCCCTGATGCGGGCGGGAAAGACAATGGTGATGGTTTCATTAAAGTAGAACTCTTCTCCGGCCAAAGCCTCCCTTGGTTCCGGAAAGTTTTCCAGATAATTGTCTGCTACAGTAAGGAGGGCGGTTCTTAGTTCAGAGATATTTTTGAACTCGTAGGGGTCGATGCTTGAGAGTTGTTCAGCCAGTGCGCTCTCTTCAAGGGACTCACCCACCCAGTGAGCAAAATCATTTGTGTATTCCCGTATTCTGCCCTTCAGGAAATACTGACAGGTATGATGAAATATTGATTCTTCACTGACTGTGGCTATCAGGTCTCTCAATTCATGAAGATCTTTTGCCCTCTTTGCAGTTGATTTGAGGATGCTTATGCACTGCATGAACTCAAACGGCTTTGCCCTGTTTTTTACGTTATTCATGGTCCTCCTTTTTACTTTTGTATAAGGCGAACAATTTATAAAACTAAAGGTCTTTTCTTATAACAACTCTATTATAAAACTCGCATTTTTTACAATCACCTATCTTCTGTGCAAATATTCCCCTGGCTCTTCCCTCACAGAAGGTTCCTGCCACACCCCAGCAGATTCTTCCATAATTAGGGTAAGCCGGGCAGACACTCGCATTGATATCCCCTGTTTTATCCACCCCGCATTTGTTATATTCCCAGCATTGTGTCTTGAATGCATCACTTGCCGGCACATACGGAAAATAGAGGCTGAATGTTGATCCCTTTCCGACCATGCTGGAGACTTTTATAAAACCCCTGTGTTCATCCATAATCTTTTTACATATGGAGAGCCCCAGCCCTGTGCCCTGTCCTACCTGCTTTGTTGAATAAAAAGGCTCAAAAAGTCTTTCCAGCTTCTCTTTGGGAATACCTGTGCCTGTATCGATTATATCAAAAACTACGTAGTTAATATAATTTTTTTGTTCCATACGCGTTCTGATCGTCAGGGTGCCTCCCTTCTGCATTGCATCAAGGGCATTGATAATAAGGTTGTTGAGTGCCTGAATGACCTGGTCTTTATCAATGAGGATCTTTGGCAGGTCAGTATCTAACTCTTTTTTAATCTCAATTCCACGTTCCTTACACAATTCATTGAAGGCTTTTAATGTTTCTGACGCGATGTTATTAATATTTTCATAGTTTAAATGGTATTTTGCCTCTCTGGAAAAACTCAGAACATCTCTCAGTATCCGCTCAAGCCTTTCCACTTCCGAGGATATCAACCTTGCGTACTCCTCTTCTTTTGTGTCTTTCTTTACGCGTTTCTCGAGTCTTCTTGCAAAACCACCGATGGCTGTCAGGGGGTTCCTTATTTCATGGGCAATATCAGCGGTGAGCCTGCCGAGTGCAGAAAGTTTTTCAGCCTCTATAAGTTTGTGCTGCAACTTTCTAAGCTCGTCGATTGATTTTATGAGATCCCTGTTAAGTTTTTCGATCTCTTCCTTGTCCCTTCGCAGTTTCTCTGACAGGAGGCCCAGGGGCACGGCTATCAGGAACAGGAAGGATACCCGTAAGGAGAATTCGGTCCAGTGCAGGGCTTTGAAATCAAAATTGCCGCTGAACATGTAAGTGATGGTTGAAATGACAGCAACCCCAAGACCGAAAAGGTATCCATAATAGAAGGAGTGAAGGGCTGTCAGTAGATAAAAGCCGATGAAGAAGCTGCTGTCAAACCCGCCGGAATATTTTGTCAGGAGATAAACAAATGAGAGGTCAAAGAGCAGTGAGAGGACATAGATGGCCCTTTTTTTTTCAAATTTCAGAAATAACAGCAGATAAATCAAAAAACAGTATGCAATAAAGTACTTAAGTATTGAGGAAAATACATGGATGTTTTCTTCATGTATTTGTGAGAAATTCAGCCAGCCATATCCTCCGCCAAGTACAATAACCCTGAGAATCAGAAAGCCAAGGTCGGAAATTTCCCATTCCCTTTCAACCACATTCCACTTGTTTCCGAGTATATTGAGGAAGTTCTTCATGTATCACTCGCCACTATATTGAAGATTGTCATTTTATCAGGAGATATTCCAAATTACTATTTTACTACAAACCTTTCTTTTTAACCAAACGTTGGCTGTCTCCAGATTCTCCATGTCAGCCTGACAGGGGGTGTTTTTGTTCTGTGGGTAGCGGGTTTTCAATTGCCAAAAGCCTCACCTAAAGACTATAATTATTTCCAGGATGAAAACTTTAAGACTGGCCCTTGCACAGATTAATGCCACGGTTGGTGACCTTGAGGGTAACACCAGAAAGATTGTCCGTAATATTCAGAGGGCAGAGGAGACTGGAGCCGATATAATCGCTTTTCCAGAGATGGCAGTCACGGGTTACCCCCCTGAGGACCTTTTGCTGAAACCCAGGTTTATTGATGATAATCTGTCTGCCCTTGATGAGATCAAGAATTCAGTTGGGGCTATAGTGGCTGTTGTGGGTTTTGTTGACAGGACTTCTGATATCTATAATGCTGCCGCTATTATACACAATAACGAGGTTGTACATGTATATCACAAGATGTATCTCCCGAATTACAGTGTTTTTGACGAGATGAGGTATTTTCAGGCTGGTGACGAGTCCCCTGTCTACAAGCTTGGTGATGCCCTTGTGGGGATCAATATTTGTGAGGATATATGGTATCCTGACGGTCCTTCAAGGACACAGGCACTTGCAGGCGCAGAGGTTATAGTGAATATCAATGCCTCACCGTATCATATTGGCAAGGCAGGTTTCAGAGAGAGAATGATCTCAACAAGGGCATCGGACAGCTCCGTAATTATTGCGTATCTGAATATGGTCGGTGGACAGGATGAACTTGTATTTGATGGGCATAGTCTGATATTTGATGAGTGCGGGAACCTGCTCTTCAGGGGGAGACAGTTTGATGAGGAACTGATAATTATAGACCTGAATCTTGATGCCGTATTCATGAGGAGACTTCATGACCCGAGAAGGCGTCAGGAAGTATTTGCCCTCCGGGAGGAGACTGTCTCGATCATGCCTGTACACAACAGGGTTATACAGAAGAGCGTAAAGTACAAATATAGCCAGTCATTGCCTTGCAGCGAGATGGAAGAGGTCTATTCTGCACTTGTTCTTGGTACAGGGGATTATGTGCGGAAGAACGGATTTAAAAACGTTGTTATAGGTTTGAGCGGGGGGATAGATTCTTCCCTTGTGGCAACAATCGCAGTGGATGCGCTGGGTAAGGAAAGGGTAAAGGGATTGTTTATGCCCTCTCCTTATACTTCCGGGGAAAGCAGGGAGGATGTTTTCAAACTTGCAGGAAATCTTGGCATAGAGATGTCGGAGATCCCGATAGACGAAATATTTCAGTCTTACCTTAAATCACTCAGCAGTTTTTTTAAAGATATGCCACGGGATGTCGCAGAAGAAAATATTCAGGCAAGGATAAGAGGTAACCTTCTTATGGCCATGTCCAACAAGTTTGGGTGGCTTGTCCTGACAACCGGGAATAAGTCAGAGATGTCCGTTGGTTATGCGACTCTTTACGGTGACATGGCAGGCGGATTTGCAATAATAAAAGACGTTCCGAAGACCATTGTCTATAAACTGTCGAAGTTGAGAAATGAGAAGGCAGGAAAGGCCCTTATTCCCGAGAGGGTGCTGTGGAAGGAGCCATCGGCTGAACTAAGGCCTGAGCAGAAGGATACGGATACCCTTCCTGCTTACGAGGTGCTTGACCCTATCCTTAAGGCCTACATTGAGGAAGACAGGAGCTTTGATGAGATTATAAACCTGGGCTGCGAGGTGGAGTGTACAAAGAGGGTTATTGATATGATTGACAGGAGTGAATATAAACGGCGGCAGTCACCCCCGGGAATAAAGATTACCCCAAGGGCCTTTGGCCGTGACAGGCGGTTTCCGATCACGAATAAATACAGGAGCTACTGATGGCAGGTATTGAAAGTTGCAGGTTTAAAGTTCCGGATTTCAGGTTTCTGCTCTTTTTTATCGTTCTGATCTTCTTCTTCCCCGGGTGCAGCCGGAACAGCTCTGACTCAAAGAGCCCCTTTACCAAAACCGCCAATCCCGAGATTATCCAGCTTACGCCAAAAAAGCCTGTAAGGATTGTCCTGAAGAGGACGTCAAGGGGTGATTATACATGGGAGCTGAGAGGGGATGATGCCGGGAATATAATCAGTGCAGATAAGAGATTAAGGAGATATCTGTCTGAGAATGACAGTGATGAAAAAGGAGAGGCTAATTCGGGCCGTTTACAGAAATAAACATTTAAAGGAGGGATAGGTTATGGAAAAAGGTGGTTTTTCCGTCAGGGAAGTTGTTGAGCAGGCTGTAAGGACTGAAAAACTGGGGTATGATTTTTATTCCTCTATGGCTGAAAGGTTTAAAGACAAGGTGGAACTTAAAGACCTCTTTGAAACCCTTGCCAGAAAGGAACAGATACACGAAGAGAGGTTTAAAAAGCTGGAGGAAAGTGTTGGTGATGAGGAGCCCGAGGGGTGGGAGGATGTCTCCGAGTATATGCGGGCCTTTGTGGAGTCGGGGCTCTTTCTCGGAACAGACAAGGCCCTTGCAAGGATGAAGGAAATACAGGGTGTGCAGGATGCGGTTGAATTTGCCCTGGCCTTTGAAAAGGAAACCCTGCTGTATTTTCTTGGTTTGAAAAAGGCGGTTGCCGATATGGAAAAAGGGATCGTTGACGCAATAATAGATGAGGAGCAGAGCCATATTGCGTGGCTGAACAGGTTTAAGGACAGATTTTTAAAGTAAATAATTCAGGATTATTTAAGCGGGACACAGAGTTTGAAAAACAGAAATCAAGACTGCATTGGCCGCAGATTTTCGCAGATAAACGCAGATATTTAATAAAACTGATTTTAAAATCCTGACAATCTGTGTTTATCTCTGTCCTGACAGTCTTTTTTGCAGTTTTCTGTCTTGTCTTTTCTCTGAGTGGCCGAAAATTTGATAAAATGAATGGTATACTCTATATAGTTGCAACACCGATAGGAAACCTTGAGGATATAACGTTAAGGGCCTTGAGGATATTAAAAGAGGTGGATGTTATAGCGGCAGAGGATACAAGACATACAAGAAAACTGCTCAGCCGTTACGGCATATCAAAGAAGCTTATCAGTTACTGGGGTGCCAGGGAGAAGGCAAAGTCGGAAGCAGTGATTGCAAGGCTCAAGGAGGGGCAGGATGTTGCCCTTGTTACAGATTCAGGGACCCCCGGTATTTCTGACCCTGGTGAGGTGGTGATAAGAGAGGCAATAGCTGAGGGACTGAATGTTGTTGCGGTACCGGGTCCATCCGCTATAATTGCAGCCCTTTCAATATCAGGGATACCCGCAAGGGAATTTGTATATCCAGGGTTCCTGCCGCCGAAACATAATATGAGGGTGAAGATGCTTGAGGAACTCAGGCTTGAACACAGGACCATTGTATTTTACGAGGCCCCGCACAGATTACTGGACTCGTTAAGCGATATTTATGATGTATTTGGAGACAGGTACTGTGCCGTCTGTCATGAGTTGACCAAATTAAATGAAGAGGTATTGAGGGGCAGATTGTCCGTGTTGATCGGTGAACTTCAACAGAAGGTTATCGCTGGTGAGTATGTGTTGGTGCTTGAGGGTAAAGCAGTGGAGGGCATTACAGTGGAAGACGCTATTCCTGAGGTGTGGGGATTGATGAAAAAGGGGTTGCGGCGAAAAGAAGCTGCAAGGATGATATCGCAACAGTATGGCCTGAGCCAGAAAGCCCTTTATGACGAGAGTTTGAAGCTGGAAGAGAAAGATGAAGCTTAACCCCCTTGCCCTTGGTGTGGCGCTTGGAATTGTATGGGGTGGCGCTCTCTTTTTTACTACCGGGCTCAGTTACTACACGGGGTATGGAAGGCTTTTTCTCCAGGCCCTTGCAGAGTCGATCTATCCCGGTTATTCAATCACACCGGCCGGCACTTTTATCGGCTTTGTCTATGGTTTTCTGGATGGCCTGGTAAGTGGTTATCTGATTGGATGGATCTACAATAAAATTATTCGTTAAGACTTTTGCTCCGGGGTGTTATCCATGTTGAAAATAGGTGTTCTTGCATCGGGAAGGGGTTCTAATTTTCAGGCAATAATCAATGCCGTCAAAACGGGGTATCTGAAAGCAAGAGTTGAGGTCCTTATCACGGACAATCCCGTTGCTTATGCAATAAAACGGGCAGATGATAACGGAATTGCCAGTCTTGTTATGAGGCCTGCGGATTATGCTTCGCCTGATATATACTATGAGGCTGTTGCGGATGAACTGGTAAAAAGGGGTGTGGGACTTGTTGTCCTGGCAGGTTTTATGCGGGTTGTAAGAAAACCTCTTATTGATCTGTTTCCAATGAGCATAATGAATATCCATCCAGCGCTGCTCCCGTCCTTTCCGGGACTCCACGCCCAGAGACAGGCGATCAGTTATGGTGTCAAACTCTCTGGTTGCACTGTCCATTTCGTTGATGAAGGTATGGATACAGGACCTGTCATAATACAGGCGGCTGTGCCCGTCTATCACGATGACACAGAGGATAGCCTTTCCGAGAGAATATTGGAATATGAGCACTTGATATTCCCTTATGCAATAAGGTTGTTTGCTGAAGGGAGGCTCGAGGTGGAAGGCCGGGTTGTAAATATCCGGGGTCAGATTAAGGATGATGGTGTTGTTATTAGTCCGCCCCTTGACAGCTGAACAAGGGAAGATTACTGCAGGGCGGGGAGGTTTTTAAAAAGATAGTTACGGGTTGGTGACATTTGCCATCTTGCGAAACTGTGAGCTTGACTCTATCAATTCTGAATAAGTTCCCCTGGCTGTTACTTTACCTTGTTCAAGCATATAAATTACATCACATTCCTGAACGGTAGTTAACCGGTGTGCAATCATGATTATGGTTTTTTTGCGGGATAAATTCTGTATTGCCTCCATAATGGCGTTTTCTGTAATTCCATCCAGTGCGCTGGTTGCTTCATCGAAAATTAGCACCTTGGGGTCATTATACAGTGCACGTGCAATCCCGATCCTCTGGCGTTGTCCACCACTTAGCCTGACCCCCCGCTCACCAACCACGGTATTATAGCCATCGGGCAAGTCATGCATAATAAAATCATGCAGATTGGCAATTTGAGCCGCCCGTTCCACGGCCTTGCTATCAATATCCCTGTCTCTAACTCCAAAGGCAATGTTGCGCATAACAGTATCATCAGTAAGGTAAATGGACTGCGGAACATATCCAAGGTTTTTCTGCCAGCTGCGAAGATTTGACGGATTAATTTCGGTGCCATCAACAATAAGTTGCCCTTTAGTTGGTGACAGCAGCCCCAGAATAATATCCACTGTTGTCGTTTTACCGGATCCCGTAACTCCAACGAATCCCACGGTTGTTTTAGACTTGATATCAAGGTTCAGTTTATTGACTGCAGGTGTGGACGTGTTGGGGTAGTAATATACGACATCACGGAGTTCTATCCTGTCTTTAAATTCCAGTGGAGGCACTGCATCTGTATGATCAAAGGCCATGTCTGAGTCGGTATCACTCCGGATAAGGTCATTATATAAAATGTCCAGTGCAGGGAGGTTATACCTAACAACCGTCATTCCGATAAATATTCGCTGTAATGCCGGCATAAGCCGGTACCCGGCAAAGGCATATAGCGAAATCAGGGGCAATGCAGTTTCGGCATTCTGTTTCACGCCAATCAGGTACAGCACGATTAGCAGTATCCCCCCAAAGGCAATTGTCTCAAGTGCATATCTCGGTAATTGAGAGAGTATCTGACTTGTGGCCTCATAACCTGCAAGCTGACGTGATGTGTTTGAATATCGCTGGAGGAAGACAGATTCCCTGCCAAAGAGCTTCAGATCCTTAACCCCTCCCAGTGCCTCGCTTGCAACCTTAAAACACTGTGTTCTTGCTTCAGCAGAGGTCTTGCCGATCCTGGTCAATTTCATGCGAACAAGCCCAAAGACAGTTGCGTATGCGCCTCCCAGCACAACGGCTACAGTTACTGCGAGTAGCGGGTCTACCACTACCAGCAATCCAAGGATACTCAAGGCAACAACTAATTTGGTTAATACCTGCATGCCCGGCATCAGTACCCCGCCAATTACACGATGAACTTCCATAAGAATGTTTTTGCTTAAATCCGCTGTATTGCGATTGAGGAAGAAGACGTATGGTTGGCTGAGGTATTTATTAAGAAGCCGGGCAGAGAGAGAATGTCCCTGCAAAAACGTAAAGCGTAATAACAGCCATGTAATAATGGATGAAAACCCATTGCCGAAGGCGAGTACTGCCAGAACTGCTACTCCGCTAAAAAAAAGAAACTGGTTTGAACTGGAAAACCCCAATGCATTGTAAACTTGACTCAGGTACTTGTTTGTATGGATCATCTCCGGGTTTGAAACAATACCCATAAATGGAGCAATGGAAACGATGCCTGTAATTTCAGTCAACCCCATAATCAGAATGCCACAGAATAGCCAGCAGGTCTGCCGTTTCTCACGTTTTGAAAACAATGCAAATATTTTGCTGAAGTTTTTAATCATAATGGGGTAAGAAATTTGCCTCCCGGTTTGTAGAAGGGAGAAGAAGCCTCAATTGACCGAAGCCTCTTCTTCATCTGATTTATTTATTTTATCATAATTGGTCATGTTTTAGAGTATACAGGTAAAACTGTTCATCGGGTTCAATATTCCCTGTAAATTCCTTAATCATTACCAGATGGTATTCGGATTTCTCCGTTACTGAGGCTGGAGCAGCCGGTTGATAATTCAGGATAAGTAATACGTTTTTCTTATATCTCCTCATTTGGTCTTTTGCTATCGATATAACTTCCTGCCTGTCCAGTTTTTGCTTTTTCTCCCAGACAGCAACTCTTTTCTTATCCCAGGTAACAAAAGATCCAACCCTGCCACCTCGTATATAATAGATTTTTTTGTTGAGATAACCGGCTACGGTTATAGCTGATTCATCGTCCCCAATCAACAGCATATCCTGCATTTGTTTATCTTTAATGAATTGTGCCGTTGCCTTGCCTCCGGAAAAAGGATAGAGCAGATCAACACCACCTGCATAAATCCCGGCTATAAGTTGAGTGGCAAAAACAAGTATGATGACCTTGTCTTTATACTTTGAACATAC
>UOGH01000013.1_pt1 | contig 15070 bp, 15 predicted proteins | sample 1989771 | NCBI WGS metagenome assembly UOGH01 (sample SAMEA4712198, study PRJEB27164) | hydrothermal vent metagenome | biome: marine basaltic hydrothermal vent biome; feature: marine hydrothermal vent; material: mineral | place: Pacific Ocean | collected 2011-06-14/2011-07-23 | depth 1691 m | reverse complement strand
TAATATCCACCACACGCTCGAGTGAGAAGAGTATCTCAACACCCTGTGCCAGGTTATTCATATAGGTGCTCCGGCTCTTCATGATGCCGAGTTTCTTCAAAAGTGCCCCTGCACTGCCCTTGAGTTTACTGCCGGAGTTGAGAATCCGCGGCAGGGCTCCAACCATAAAAGGCTCCTCGCCGTAAAGGGTGTGCTTTGTATAAGATGGAGGAAGAGATGTTTCATGGAACTTTTGATAAAAATCCCCTATCTGCACCTTCTCCCTGCCGTTTACGAGGATATACCCACCTGTATAACCATATTCCCTGCCTGCAAGCGAAACCCGGTTACTGACCTCGACAAGGGGTGTGTATTGAAGAGGGGGAATATCTTTTGATAGAAAACGCGACACTTCATCTATAAGGGGTTCTGCCTCCTGCTGGATACGCTTGAGCCCTTCACTTGAGGGCCCTGCACTCATACCGCCCACTACAGGCGTAATCTGATGAATCGCCCTCCCGCCGACACACTCCTGCATCCTGTTACCAATGCCCTTTACCTTGAATCCCAGAGAAGCAGCATCAGGCAACTCTTTAGCCATCTCCACAAAGGAGCTGTAACCGTAATAATCCGGCAGCGCAAGCAGAAAGAGATGCAGCCCATGACTCTCTAACGTCTCGGCATGAAGAAGAAGCTCCCTTAAAAGCACTGCCTCCCTTGGCGCCTGTACACCAAAGGCGTCCTCTATGGCCATTACAGAGATGACCCTGTGAGAGGCAGAGCATATGGAGCATATCCTTGAGACAATTGTGGGCACGTCATTAAAATGCCTGCCCACTATGAGCTTTTCAAACAACCTCGGGGGGGTAAGTATGTCGAGCTCTACTGACTCCACACGCCGGCCTTTTATCTTAAGACCGATTCTCCCATGCCCTTCCACCCTGCTTATCAGTTCTTTTTTCATTATCCTCTTTCCCAGAAGAGATCAAATCTCTTCTTTATCTCTTCCTCACCAAGTCCCATCTGCCTGAATATCTCTACGAGTGCCTCCCTGTTTGCATCCTCATAGGCACCGAAACAGCCATCACACGGCCTGCCCACTGACGGCTGCCTTGCGCCACAGCCGGCCCTTGTGACAGGCCCAAGGCAGGGCTGTCCCCTGTACCTGAGCAGACACTCGTTACCCTTCATCTTGCACTCCATACAGAGCGGATAGTTGGGCACCTCTGGCACCACCCCTTTGAGAAGATACCCAAGGCAGTGCATAAGATAACCCCTCTCTATCGGACACCCCGGAATTGAAAAGTCCACGGTAACAACGTCACTGACCGGCCGGGGGAACCCCGATGTAAAGTCCCCGCCTGTTTCAGGATAGACATCCCTTAACCAGCCCTTCCTCTTCTTCGGCCCGCGTGCCACCACACCGCCTGTGCACGCACAGGTGCCTATGGCAATAAGGTATTTGACCTTCTTTCTCAGGCCCCTCAGAAACCCCGCCTCTTCAGCCTGGGTTACAGCCCCTTCCACAAGGGCGATATCAGGGCTTAAGCCTGTAGCCGGCATGGCAACATTGAGGTCAACCACCTCAACGAGGTCAAGCAGCTTAAGGAGGTCCTCTTCAAGATTGGTTATCTCAAGGATGTCTCCCGAACAGGATGTCAGGGAGTAAAGACCCAACCTGGGTTTTTCCTTAGCCTTTGTCATATCAGAAGATCTCCGGCAGATTTATCGCATCCCAATACGTAAATATCGGTCCGTCAATGCACGTATACTTATGCCCCACCACGCAGTGTCCGCATTTACCCAGGCCGCACTCCATCCTTCGCTCAAGTGACATGTAGATACTCCCCTTCGAGTAACCAAGCCTCAGGAGCTTGTCAAGAACAAACTTGTAAAACACAGGTGGCCCGCAAACTGCCACAGAAGTGCCCTCCAGAGGCATTGTAATCCTGTCAAGAAGCTGGGTAACCCTGCCCACCTGTCCCTGCCATCTGCTATTCTCCGGTACACTGTCCACGGAAAGCATGCACTTTATATCAGTCCTCTCAAGCAGGTTCTGTAACTCTCCATAAAAAAGTACGCTCTCCGGGTCTCTTGCACCATAGCCAATGCCAACCTCTCCGAAACGCTCCCGTCTGAAAAGCACATAGCGAATAAGGGACCTCAGCGGAGCTATTCCAAGCCCGCCTGCCACTATAAGAAGGTTTCCACCCTCCATGGTCTCAACAGGATAACCATTGCCGTAAGGACCACGGATTCCAACCCTGGCATTCTCCTCAAGTCCGTGAAGCACTCCCGTCACCCTGCCCGCCTTTCTCACACAGAGGTCTATAAACCCCTTCTCGTCCGGCCCGGAGGTAATTGATATTGGTGCCTCACCCACCCCAAAGATACTGAGCATAACAAACTGTCCCGGCTTGAATGAAAAAGACTTTCTCCGCTCCTCATCGTTAAAGACAAACCGGAAGAGGCTGTGCTGTGCATCAAGGTACCTCTTCTCTACAAGAATGGCTAACTGCGGTACCAGGCTCATTCCCTTATGCTCCTTACTACCTCAACCATATCTATCCCTGCAGGACACGTCTCACTACACCGGCCGCAGCCCGTGCATGTCGCCTTTCCGTGCATCTCTGCAAACCCTATCTCTTTATGGAGATACCTGAACCTGAACCTCTCGGGCCTTGCTCCACGGAAATTGTGTCCACCCGTGACAAGGGCATAGTCCTTGCGCATGCATGCATCCCACCTCCGCCACCTTACAGTAATGTCGGTCAGGAGGTCTGTTGAGTCATAGATATCAAAGCACTGACAGGTGGGGCAGACCATGACACAACTACCGCAGAAGAGGCACCGGTGACTGTATTGCTCCCAAACATCGCTCTTATACTCAAGCGTAAGCAGGTCGGCAAGATTGGTGATATCCATTATACGGGTAAACATGGACTCCCTTTCCTCTATCCTGTCCTTGTATTCAGCTATCTCTTTTTCCGTGGGCTCCCTGAACAGGTCAGGGCAGAGTCTCAGCATATCATCACCAAGTGCAGTCCGTACACTTACCAGATATACCTCATCAAGCGTGTAGAGGAAGAGGTCATAAATATCCACTATAAAATCGGTATGCATTGATTTACAGAGGCAGTATTTATCAGGAAGACAGCTGAGTCCGATAAACCCTGTCTTCTCACGCCGTCTCCAGTAAAAAGAGTCCCGTCCCCTGTATGAAAATGCCTTGTCAAGTATATCTATTCCGTGAAGGTCGCAGGAATGAAGGCCGAAGATAATACTGAAAGGTTCCTCCTCTGTGCCAACCTCGATATCAGATGTCCCGCTTACGTGGAAGAGGCCCTCCTTTGGAGGAAAGAAGAACTGTTTGGGGGGGATAACGGTGCGCAGAAACTCAGTGGCCACGTCTGAGAAACCGCTGTAGGGTCTGAAAATGTAAGTCTCCTTGCCCTTTTGCCCGGGAACTATCAGTCTGTAGTTCTCGTTTACAGTATCGAGAAACCGTGGCAGCGTCTTTTTTATCAGGGTTCTGTAGATCATGCCTTAATCAAAATGGTAGCAGAAAACAAGGGTGGTGTCAACCAAAGAATTTTTTATTAACGATTCCCGACTCGCCTCACTTGCAGGAATGACTAATTACTATAATTTATACACAAACTCTATATATCAATCTCCTGAGGCGCCATATGTCTTATTATCTTTCCCTTGACCATGTAGACTACCATCTCAGCTACGTTGGTGGCATGATCTGCTATGCGTTCAAGGTATTTTGATACATAGCTTATCTTCATTGCCCTGTAAACGGTTGACGGATCCTGGGTCATTATAAACATCAGCTCTTTCAACACCATATCATTGAGATCATCCACCTCGTCATCACGCATTATTACATCCATGGCGAGTCTCTTGTCTTCATTCACAAAGGCATCAATGGCATCCCTTACCATTCCCTGGGCAATCTCCCTCATCCTCGGGATATCTATGTAGGGTTTCAGAAGCGGCTCCTTGTTCAGTTCAAGCGCCCTCTCCGAAATATTTACGGCATTGTCGGCAATACGCTCAAGGTCAGTGGTTATCTTCATTGCAGTGGTGATAAATCTGAGGTCCTTTCCCATAGGCTGTTTGAGTGCAATGAGTCTTATACACTCCTCGTCTATCCTTACGTCATAGGAGTTGATCTTATGGTCCGCCTCTATCACCTTGCGTGCCAACTCGGAGTTCCTCTCGGTAAGTGATTTTATGGATTCCCTGATGGACGTCTCTACAAGGCCCGCCATCTGAAGTAACAACGTATTAAGATGCTTCATCTCCTCTTCCCGTACAGGCATTATCCGAACCTCCCTGTTATATAGTCTTCTGTCAGTTTCTGAGAGGGATTTGTAAAGATTTTATCAGTTCTGTCAAATTCTATCAACTCTCCAAGCATCAGAAACCCCGTCCAGTCCGAAATCCTTGCCGCCTGCTGCATGTTGTGGGTGACTATGATGATCGTTATCTCCCGCTTCAGGTTTACGGCAAGTTCCTCTATTTTAGCAGTTGAGATGGGGTCAAGTGCAGATGTTGGTTCATCAAACAGAAGCACTTCAGGTTTCACGGCAAGTGCCCTCGCTATTACGAGTCTCTGCTGCTGGCCTCCGGAGAGGGTATAGGCGCTTGAATGGAGCTTGTCCTTGACCTCATCCCAGAGCGCTGCATGTCTGAGCGCCTGCTCAACGTGCTCAGAGAGCTCTGTCCTGTTTTTTGCTCCCTTGAGTTTCAGGCCGTAGGCTATATTATCAAATATACTCATGGGAAAGGGTGTGGGCTTCTGGAATACCATGCCGATACGGCTCCTGAGATCAATAAGGTCAACATCCTTTGAGAGGATATCCATGTCATCAAATATAATCTCTCCTTCATACCTGTTGCCCGGATAGAGGTCATGCATTCTGTTAAAACACCTCAGCAGCGTTGTCTTTCCACAGCCGGAGGGCCCGATAAGGGCAATAACGTTATTTTTATATGCCGGCAAAGAGATATCTTTCAGGGCATGTGTTCCGCCTGAATAATAAAAATCAAGACTCTTGACTTCAAGCTCAACAGTGTCGCTCATCTTTTCCCATACCTCCATCTTATTATCACTCTGCCCAGAATCGTCAGCATCAGGATAAATACCGTTATCATGAGAGACGCAGCCCATGCCTGTGCATGCCAGCTGTCATAAGGGCCCATCGCGTACTGAAATATGCTTACTGTAAGTGAAGCTATCGGCTCATTCATATTTGTAGAAAAATAGGAGTTGTTAAACGATGTAAAGAGCAGCGGCGCTGTCTCACCGGCAACCCTGGCTATTGAAAGCAATATACCTGTAAGGATTCCGGCTGCAGCCCCCCTGTAGACCACCTGAATAATCACCTTGTAGTAAGGAGCCCCCAGGGCAAAGGCGGCCTCCCTGAGTGTCCACGGCACAAGGGAGAGCATATCCTCTGTGGTTCTGAGGACAACAGGAATCATTATTATTGCAAGTGCCGCTGAACCTGCCCAGCCACTGAAGTGACCAACGGGTTTTACGAGTATTGCGTATATAAATGTCCCGATTACAATGGAGGGAACGCTGACCATTATGTCGGAGAGGACGCTTATCACCCTTGCCACCTTCCTGCCCCGGGCATACTCTGCAAGGAATGTCCCGCCAAGCACACCTACCGGGACACCGATAAGCGTGGCAAAAAAGGTTATCATTAACTGTCCCACAAATGCATTTCTCAACCCCCCTCCTGCCACACCCGGGGGAACCGGGTCATTGAGGAAAAGGGCCGGGCTGAGCGCCTCTATTCCTTCTATCAACACATCACCAAGGATGAAGACAAGCCAGAAGAGACCGAACAGGGCAGCAAGCGTGCTCAGTGAAAGTGCAATAAAGCTCTCGATCTTTCTTTTTCTTTCCCTTGTCATCTCGAAAACTTCCTTTCAGCCTTCAGGAGGAAGAACTTTGCAATAGCCAGGGTTATAAAGCTCAGCACAAAAAGTATCAGTGCCAGGTAAAAGAGAGATGCAAGGTATATATCCGAATCCGCCTCTGTAAATTCATTTGCAAGGGTGACTGTAATTGTTGCTGCGGCATCAAGGAGTGATGTGGTTATCTGATGGTTATTGCCAAGCACAAAGGCAACGGCCATTGTCTCACCAAGCGCCCTCCCAAGAGAAAGCACTATGCCTCCAAAAACACCCAATTTGGAGTAGGGGATAACAACGTTTTTTACTACCTCCCATTTTGTAGCGCCGAGGGCATAGGCAGATTCCTTTACAATCTCCGGCGTAAGGTTGAATGCATCCCTTGATATGCTTGCCGTAAAGGGAATAATCATGATGCTCAGGATAATCCCTGCTGTCAGAAGGTCAATCCCCATGGGCGTGCCTTCAAATAGTATCCCTACCAGGGGGATATTCCCCAGAGTGCTCTGGAGTGCCGGCTCTATATAGTCTGCCATTATGGGTGCAAGCACAAAGAGCCCCCACATGCCGTAGATTATGCTCGGTATTGCGGCAAGGAGCTCAATGGCAATGCCTATCGGCGACTTGAGAAAGTCAGGGGAAATTTCAGTTACAAATACCGCTATGCCGATTGCTACAGGTATGGCAATAAAGAGGGCTATTGCAGTCGCTACTGCCGTGCCATACAGTGATGTGGCTGCCCCGAAAGACTCCCTTACAGGGTCCCAGTCTGTCGAGGTCAGGAAATTCATTACTCCAAACTTTTCTATGGCAGGGGATGACTCCGTGAATAATACATACAGTATTCCAATGATAAAGACAAGAACGGACAGGGAGGCCAGACCGGTAATAATTGAAAATATTATGTCAATCGGGTTTTTCTTGAAAAATACCGGCAACTTTTATCTCTCCTTTATATGCAGGGCATAATAAAAAATTCACTGACTCATTTGCAAACCCTGAAAATAAATAAATAGGGCCAGGTATCAAGTATTATGACAGACACCCGGCCCTATTCCTTAAATATTCTTCAAATAAAGCATTCTGACTTTTTAATAAATTCCCTGGGCCTTCCAGTACTTTCTGATCTTGTTCTTTAAAGGCTCTGGTAACGGCACATAAACGAGTCTTTTGGCAGTATCATCGCCATTTTTAAATGCCCAGTCAAAAAACTTGACAACCTTCGGATTCGACTCTTTCTTCTCCTTTGCAAGGAGTATAAATGTGGCACCTGATATGGGCCATGCATTTTTACCGGGGGCGTTTGTGAGCCAGAGATAGAAGTGTTTCGACGGGTCAAAATCCCCTGAGGCTGCTGCATCCTGAAAACTCTCAAAGCTCGGCTTAACAAAATTACCGGCAGCGTTCTCCAGTCGAATGTAGGAGAGTTTATTCTGTTTTGCATAGGCAAACTCAACATACCCGATGGAGTTTTTGACCTTCCGCACATAATTTGCTACTCCCTCGTTGCCCTTGCCGCCTATACCGACAGGCCATTTAACGGCCTTTCCTGCACCAACCTTCTCTTTCCATTCCGGACATGCCTCGCTCAGATATGTTGTAAATATTGCTGTCGTGCCTGATCCGTCGGACCTGCGGACAACTGTAATCTTTTTGTGTTTTAGGGGCACATCCGGATTCAACTTCTTGATATCCCTGTTATCCCAGTACTTTATATCACCAAGCAGCACCTTGCACAGGGCATCAGAGCTCAGCTTGATTGCATCCCGCTCTATACCCGGCAGATTAACCACAGGGACAACCCCCCCGATCACTGCAGGAAACTGCATCAGATTCTCTTTTTCAAGTTTCTCCGGCTTCAGTGGAGCATCAGAGGCACCAAAATCAACTGTCCTGTTTACAATCTGCCTGACCCCGCCTCCTGAGCCTATGGACTGATAATTAAGCCTTATGCCTGTGGCCTTGTTGTATTCGTATCCCCATGCAGAATAAACAGGATAGGGAAAAGAGGCACCTGCACCATTAAGCGTCTCTGCCGCTCCGGCAATGCCAAATGAAAAGATAAGTGTAATTGCAGCTACCAGCGTTAAAATAGTCTTCATATATCCTCCTTAGTAATTTTACTTCTCTTATGTTACAGCAATGTTACAAAACTGTTACAGTTCTGTTAAAAAGACCTTGCTTGCTTCCTGCTCATATCTCACCTCCCTGAAAAAAGAATATTAAAGATATTAGCATCTGAGTGTTACGGTAATATTACAGACACGTTAATTTTTCAGGAGGCCGGATTTTTTGAAGGGGACAAAAAATCCCCACCCCTTCCCTGAAAAGGGAAAGAGTGGGGATACAATTATCACAATTCAATCCGTTTTGTTCACGGCAAACCCGGATCTATCTTCTGCCTTTTCCATGTTCTCCGCTATGTTCAACATGTCCCGTCTTCTTTAATGCCTCAGCAATGATATGATAAATTACGTTCTGCTCCTGGACGCCGTGCAGCAGACTTGCCCCGGGACCACCGGCATATATTGCAACGTCCTCACCGGCATGTGTCTCGCTGCGTTTGGGAATGGTTGCCTCCTGCCTGTAGTCGGGAGCAGCGGTATCCACACTGGTAAGATCAGGCCTGTCTCCCGGGATGTAGCCTGGGCCGTTGGCATAGCCAAGAGTAGTGTAGGGAAGGCCGTTGGAGTCCGTTGCATAATCCGTCAAGGGCTCTCCCCTGCTGTCATTGCCGATGACCTTACCCAGGATGTCGTTTCCCCGGGTCGGATAACCTGCCATCGTGAATACATGACTATGGTCTGCCGTAACGATAATCAGGGTCTCTTCAGGGTCGATCTTCTCCATGGCAGTCCTGACCGCATTTGAAAATTCAATTGCCTCTGTAAGGGCACGGAATGCATTGCCCGCATGGCTGGCATGGTCGATCCGGCCTCCTTCAACCATCAGGAAAAAGCCTTTTTTATTTCTTGAAAGGATATCAAGGGCCTTTGAGGTCATCTCGCTTAGAGAAGGTTCTCCGGCAGCATCACCGGGACGGTCGTACTCATACTTCATATGAGAGGGTTCAAATAGTCCAAGCAGGTGCTCTGTATTGTCAGGGTCAACGGCATCAAACCGGGCTTTGTTCCAGACATAATCTGAAAAGGGATACTTCTGCAGCCACTCTTCTGCCAGATAACGGCCATCATCCCTCTCGCCTGTCCTGTCCGGATACTCGGGGTCTGATATACTTCTGGGCAGGAAGCTGCGGCGGCCACCACCAAGCACAACCTCTATACCGTCTCCATAGGGAAACTCTATCAATTGACGGGCGATATCCGGAAAATCAGCCGCCTTTGCATCAGCGGGCAGGTCATGGTCATCTTCCCAGTTGCGCTCAGGACTATGCGCATAGGTCGCAGCCGGGGTTGCATGGGTTATGCGGGTTGTAGTTACCACGCCCGTTGACATCCCTGCTTTCTCCGCTATCTCAAGTATTGTGGTCAGTTCGTTCCCTGAAACAGTAGTGTAATCACCGCGTATAACATTCTGGTTAACGGCTATAAGGCCTGCCTTTGTCTTTACGCCAGTCACCATTGCAGTCATGGCACCTGCTGAATCAGGCACCTGCTGGTTGGTATTGTAGGTCTTTGAAAGCGCCACATAAGGCAGCCTTTCAAAGCTCAGCAGATTCTCTTCCCCGGTTTCTCCCCTTAGCTGTCCCTCAAGGATTCGGGCGGCAGTGACAGTTGAAACACCCATGCCATCACCGATAAAGAGGATTACATTCTTTGCACGCCTGTTAACGGGCTTCAGCCTTTCAGCAGCCTCAACAGCCTTTTGTCCATCCTCAAACCATTGCTCGGGGCTTTCAGCCCTTGCAACCCCCGGGCTGAAAACCATCAGTACGTAGAAAAGAAGAAATACAGAGCTTACTGCAAAAAATCCCTTGAAACGATCCCCTGTCTTCACAAAAACCTCCTCCTTCTGATAAAAAATTGATTGGTTTGTCAACATCTTCGCCTGCAGCCTGAGTCAAAAAACTGCACACACCTTTTAATGATCAAGAGACGACCGGATTACCACTGAATGCCTTCGGTTTCAGCCCTGACCTGACACTCCCCTCAATCGCCCCTTCATAATGATCGATATTCTCTGTTAAGGCAGCATGCTTCCAGAGAAAGACCGGACACTTTTCAGGAAATTGAGCACATATGAAGTTGCTGTACGATGGCACCACCGGCAAGCTGTGCTTACATTCATTGTTGTTTTCAAGATAATATTTACAGACCATTCAGCCCCCTGTTTTCAGGTTTTTTTTCTTTAGATGATTTTATTCTAACACGGCAATGCTACAGTAATATTAAAGTTATATTACGTCTTCAAGAAATCCGTTCTGACAAAAGGGGTCAGGTCTCAACATTCAACATAAGAAGTAAAATGCAGGGAATCATAGCTCGTTATGTTGAATGTTGAGACCTGACCCCTCAGTTTACATTGAGGAGAGCTGAAGTCCGGCTACTCCAAAGAGTATAAGGCAAATATAAAAAAGCTGAAGGAATCTGTAAGGTTCCTCAAAGAGGAGAATCCCTACAACGTTACTGCCGGCAATTGCAATACCCGTCCAGATGGCATATGTAATGCCCACGGGCAGGACCTTTAATGACAGGGAGAGAAAGAAAGCGGCCCCTGCACCGAACAAGGCATAGGAGAGCATCGGTAATAAACGGGTAAACCCCTCTGTGAACTTGAGGCTGAATATCCATCCAACCTCTAAAACTCCGGCTATAATCAGATAAACCCAGTGCATTGAAGGTTTCAGGCGTCACTCATTACGGTTTCCCTGTGCTGCCGGCGCAGCTTTCTGAGGGAACTCAGTTCACTTTCGTAAACCCGTTTAACCCCGTCTCCCATGGCCTTCTCAATATCCCTGATGTTTCTTATAAGCCGGTGCATTCCTATAATCTCCACTGAAGCTGCCTGGTCTGTCCCCCACATTGCCCGGTCAAGGGTGATATGACGTTCAACAAAGGAGGCCCCGAGCGTCACTGCCGACCATGTTGGTGCAAGCCCTATCTCGTGTCCTGAGTAACCGATCGGCACGGCAGGAAACATCTCCCTCAATGTCAGGAGCATCTTCAGATTCAACTCATCCAGGCCACAGGGGTAGGCCGATGTGGAATGGGCCATCAAAAGGTCCTCTGTCCCGACAACCTTTACAGCCTCCGATATCTCCTGTATTGTAGACATACCTGTGGATATGATAAGCGGCCTGCCGGTCAACCTCATCCTTGAAAGCAGCGAAATATCCGTTAATGCTGCCGACGGTGCCTTATGAAGGGGCGGGGAGAACTCTTCAATAAAATCAACGGACTCCTCATCCCAGCACGAGGCAAACCAGTCTATGCCCTTTGCCAAACAATACTTTATAAGCTCTTCGTATTGAGTGCGGCTGAACTCGACCCTGTGCCTGTATTCAATATAGGTCATCCTCCCCCAGGGGGTATCCCTCTCAATATGCCACTGGTCCTTTGGAACACATTTCTCAGGTGTCCGCTTCTGGAATTTAACGGCATTGCAACCGGCAAAGGCCGCACCGTCTATTAATTTTTTTGCCACCTCCATTGAGCCATTGTGGTTTATGCCTATCTCGCCAATGACGTAAACCGGTTCACCATCACCTATAAATCTGTCCTTCAATCTTACCTTTCTCATAGTGTCACCTCTTTTTAAAAAGTATGATCATCTCGGCAAAATCCCTGAACGCACCATTGCCGCCGGTGTTGTTACAGACAAAATCCGCAATATCCCTGACAGATGCAATTGCATCGGCAGGGCAGGCGGAAAGCCCCACCATCTCCATTACCGCGATATCGTTTACATCATCCCCTATGTATGATATCTCTTCACTGCCCAGATTCCTCCTGGCCATAATCTCCTTTAAGGCCCCGGCCTTATCCCTGACGTTCAGTTTCACCTCTCTTATCCTGAGTTTCTCGGCACGTTTTTTAACAGCACCCGAGTTTTCGCCCGTCATAATTCCTGTCTCCACATTCACAAGCTCCCTCAGCCGTTCAACACCCATGCCATCCCTGATGGAGAACCGTTTTAGCAACTCCCCGTCTTCAGAATAAAATACGCCCGCATCAGTCCATACACCGTCTACATCACTTATCAGGAGCTTTATCTTCTCTACCTTTTCCTTCAGACTGTGCCTCATATAACAACCAGCCCCCCGTCAATTATCATGTTTGCACCCGTCATGTAACCGGATGCATCGCTTGCCAGAAAGACAATCGCCCCCCTGTAGTCCGAACTCCTTGCCATCCTGCCAAGCGGTGTCTTCCGGGAATAGTTTTCTATAAAGTGTTTGGCCTGCGAATTTTCAACACCTCCGGGTGAGAGGGCATTTACACGTACACCCGATCGCCCCCAGTAAGATGCCAGAAACCTTGTAAGGGAGAGAACGGCGCCCTTGCTTGCAGGGTAGGCAGGTGATTTGTAGAATTGCTGCTCACCCGTCGGCTTGCAGTAGATCGACTGGTCCGGGGCAACAACCCCGTATATGGATGCGATATTGATGATACTGCCCCTGCCCTGTCTTGCCATTTGTCCTCCTATAACCTGGGAGCAGAGGAATACGCCGGTTACATTCACTTCCATCATCTTCTTCCACATCTGAAGCGGATAGTTTTCAAACTTCGACAATTCAGGCGCAAGTGCAGGATTCTCAAACATATCATTGACCCCTGCGTTATTGACGAGGATATCCACCTGCCCGAACTCTACTGTCACCCTCTGAAGGAATTTTTTAATGGATTCAGCCTCTGTTACATCAAGGAAGATTCCCCGGGAAACCGAGGGAAGCGTATCCGCAAACTCCCGACAGATGTTCTCATCAAGATCAGCAACTATTACTTTTGCCCCGGCCTCTGAGAGTGCATGGCAGTGCTCCCTGCCAAGGAGTCCGAGCCCGCCTGTTACAACCGCTACCTTGCCTTCCAGTGAAAAGTTATCCATAAACACCTACTTTCCGGGTTTTATATTGAAGCCAGACGTTTTTCTGAAGACCGGCTCAAGGGGCTTTCCTTCGAGAAATCCCCTGACATTTCCCTCTGAAACGGCCTTTTTCAAAATCGGCAACACCTCACTGTATACATTCAGTGTATACCCGATATCCTCATCCGTATGACTGAAACATATATTATGAAACCCTGACCATAAAATCCCCCGCTTTATCATCTCCTGCTGCATGAGGGACTTCATCTCCAGGGGATTACCGGCTGATGCATCAAAGGTAACGATGCTCCGGCAATCAAATCCGGTGCAGCTGCTATAGGGCATATCCAGGTTTTCAGCAATCCTGTTGTATCCATCCTTTAATATCTTTCCCTGAAGCGAAATATACGCAGGCACATCCCTGGTCTTTATCTCCGTAATGGTCGCCTGTGCTGCTGCAAGGGAGAGGGCCTCACCGCCAAAGGTTGTAAAAAAGAAGACATCCTCCTCAAGGAGTGACATAACGTCTCTTCTGCCTGTCAGTACAGACAGGGGCATCCCGTTTGCAATCGCCTTTGAGTAGCAGGCAAGGTCGGGAGTGACTGAAAAATACTCCTGAGCACCTCCAACTGCAAGCCTGAAACCCGTCCACATCTCGTCAAATATCAGCAACGTACCATTGCGCCGGCAGATATCCTGCAGGGCGTGCAGGAAGTTATCCCTCGGGGCTTCAAACACAACAGGCTCCAGGATGACGCAGGCAGTATCGCCATCAATGGACCCCATCACAGAACCAATATCATTGTAGTTGAAGGTATAGGTAAGGTCCCTGACTGCCTGGGGGACACCGCTGCTTCTGCTTGTTATCCCAATATACCAGTCGTGCCATCCATGATATCCGCAGCAGAGGACTTTATCCCTGCCAGTAAAAGCCCTGGCAAGCCTGACCGCAGCGCTTGTTACATCTGCCCCGGTCTTGCTGAAGCGGACTGACTCTGCATTAGGGATTACGCCCTGTATCAGCTCCGCAACCTCTACCTCCAGGGGGTGCATCAATGAGAATGTTATCCCCTCATCGAGCTGCCTCCTGATGGCATCATCCACCGGGTCGTAACAATACCCGAGGGAGACAGGGCCTATCGCCATATCAAAATCAACAAACTCATTGCCGTCCACATCCAGGACGTGAGAACCTTTGCCACTGACAAGATACTTTGGGGCAACTCCCTTTACATGCTGAGTGGGACCCTTGGCAAGGGTCTGGGTAACATTGGGGATTAACCCCAATGCACGGAGATACAGCCTGTCAGACCCGGCAATATCAGGATTGGACTTTCTAAACTTTAATGTACCCGGCATATTTTTTCTGTCTCCTCCATAATTTTATCTGCTATCTTCTCTCCTGTAAGCCCCTCGTACTCAAGGATATCCTGAAGCATGGCCGGCCTGAACCACCTCTCATCCAGCCCGAAAGGAAAAACCCTGCATCTCAGGTTATGTCTTAAAAACATCTCTCCCAGAATCGAGAAAAGCCCTCCGGCAAGAAAGTGGTCCTCTACGGTTACTATCAGAGATGTCTGCATTGCGGCATTTATTATCATCTCTTCATCAATGGGTTTCAACATCCTGAGATTGATAAGCCCTACTGACTTGCCCTCTGCCTCCAGGAGCCTCATGGCCCTGTAGGCTTCCCTGAAAAGGGTGCCGTACGCAAGAATTGTTATATCCTCTCCCGTGGAGATGACCTCAGCCCTTCCTGTATGAAAATACTTATCGTGTTTGACTGAAGCCACAAGGTCATTAAAACGAATATATGAAGGCCAGGGACTCTTCAGTATAGTCTCCAGCCCTATGATCATATCCTCTTCATCCGACGGACAGAATACATTCATGGAAGGGATGCCCCGCATAAGTGCAATATCCTCAATGGCCTGATGGGTTGGCCCGTTCGCCTCTGAGAGAAAGCCGGGAAACGCACCGACCAGCTTTACCGGAAGACCTGCCATGCCAATGTCCGTCCTGATAAACTCAAAGGCCCTCATTGTAAGAAAGGCTGACAGTGCATGGACAACGGGAATCCGTCCCCTCAGTGCCAGTCCTGCGGCAATGCCAATCATTGACTGCTCAGCAATCCCTACATCAATAAATCTCTCTCCAAGGCACTCGGGGA
>UOGH01000127.1_pt1 | contig 15211 bp, 12 predicted proteins | sample 1989771 | NCBI WGS metagenome assembly UOGH01 (sample SAMEA4712198, study PRJEB27164) | hydrothermal vent metagenome | biome: marine basaltic hydrothermal vent biome; feature: marine hydrothermal vent; material: mineral | place: Pacific Ocean | collected 2011-06-14/2011-07-23 | depth 1691 m | reverse complement strand
CATCCATGATAGAGCCTCTACTTATGGTATTTCTCGGGGGTTCTGTTGGATTTATTGTAGTATCAATGTACTTACCTATATTCAAGCTTATTACCTTGATACAATAAATAGCTTCCAGCTATCAGTTTTTTTCCTGATAGCTGGTGGAGGGCTAAGTGCCGGAGAGCTGTTCCATGAGACCTGATGCCAGCAGAAGAATTTAAGAGAAAAGTCGAGACACTGATATTCCTCCGCCTCTTCTTTGTCACTTTACTGCTTGGCTCCATATTCCTTTTTGACCTTCAGGGCAAACAGTTCTATCAACCCTACCTCTTTTACGGCCTCTTCTTTATCGGCTATGCCCCCTCAATGTTCTATATCTTCCTGCAAAACAGGATTCCGGACAGAATAGCAGTACACCGCCTTATAGCATATGCCCTGTTGACGTTAGACGTACTTGTTGTAGTCTTCCTGATTCTCCTTACAGGAGGGATAGAAAGCTGGTTTTCCTTCCTGCTCATCCTTGTTACAATAGCAGGTTCGATTGTACTTGGCAGAAAGGCCGGCTATATTCTGGCAACATTGGCAAGTATCCTGTATGGACTGGCTATTGATTTACAGTACTATCAGATAATCCCGGTTCATTACAATCCTCTCCTTGAGGAGAAGAATTTCTTCTACAACATGTTTATAAATATTGCAGGATTATATCTTACGGCATACCTCATGGGCTATCTCGTCTCCAGGCTGGAGAAGACCTCGGAGAAGCTTCAGAAAAAGAATGTTGACCTGAAAGAGTTATACAGATTTCATTCAGAGGTGATAGAAAACATTCCCAGCGGCCTTTTCAGTCTGGATACCTCGGGTAAAATAGTCTTGTTTAACAGCGCTGCTGAAAGGATTACAGGGTTAAAACGTAACAACGTTATTTACCGTTACAGTAATGAAGTATTTCCATTTTTGTCACTCCCGCCAAAAACAGGCAGACATGAGGGGGAAATAGTCCGGGATTCCGAGAAAAGGTATATCGGGCTGAGTATCTCCATTAACAAAAACTCCGAAGGAAAGGTTCTTGGTTATATCGGAACATTCCAGGATTTGACTGACATCATCAAGCTGGAAGAAGAGATAAAACGCAGGGAAAAGCTTGCAGCTATTGGTGAACTCTCCGCAAGCATTGCCCATGAACTGAGAAACCCTCTTGCATCCATGAAGGGTTCATTCGAGATGTTAAAGGAGGATGTCCTGCCCGAAGAGACAAAGAAACGGCTGATGGATATTGCCATCTCTGAAATGGACAGACTGAACGCCATTGTCACGGATTTTCTTATATACTGCAACCCAAAACCACCAGACATGGAAAGGTTTAATCTCTCGGCAGCCGCAAATGAGGTTTCCGATATGCTTCAGAATATATCTGACAACGTCAGGATTGTCAAGGACATACAGGACGAAGTCTTCATGGTTGCTGATGAACAGAAGATAAGACAGCTTCTCTGGAATCTGACATTGAATGCTGTTGAAGCCGTCCCCGAAGGGGGTGAAGTTGGAATTTCAGTATCTACTGATAACAGCAATGTAATCCTGAAAGTCTCTGACAGTGGAGCCGGAATACCCGAAGAGAATGTTGAAAAAGTTTTTTATCCCTTTTTCAGCACCAAAAAAAAGGGGACTGGACTGGGGCTTTCCATTGCCTATAGAATAGTTGAAGAACATCATGGTAACATTAAAATCCTCTCAGGGCAGGGCAGAAGCACTGAGTTTATCGTTACCCTGCCACAGCAAAAAAGTGAAAAAAGTCTCTCAGAGGTTACAGGGGAAGGAGTCTAAAGGAGCGGAATGGACAAAAGAAAAAAGGAAAAGATACTTATAGTTGAGGACGAACAGGGAATGAACGAGATCCTCAGGATATTGCTTGAGTCCGATGGATATGAGGTGAGCTCTGCAATGGATGGCGAGAAAGGAATCGAGCTACTCAAAAAAGATATTTTTGACCTCGTTATAACTGATATAAAGATGCCCGGGGTTGATGGGTTTGAGGTCCTCAGAAAGGCAAAAGAGCTCTCGCCTGACACGCTTGTGATAATGGTCACTGCATTTGGCACAACGGAAAGTGCCATTGAGGCAATGAAACTCGGGGCCTATGATTACATTCACAAACCCTTCAAGATTGACGAGATAAGGATTGTTGTAAACAAGGCACTTGAAAAGAGGGGGCTCAGACGAGAGCTTGAGGTCTTGCGGGAAGAGATCAGGACCACTTACCGGCTTGAAAACATTATAGGAAAGAGCCCCAGGATGCAGGGTCTGCTCAATATTATTCCCAAGATTGCCCAGAGCAGCTCCAGTGTGCTGATAACAGGAGAGAGTGGTTCCGGCAAGGAGCTTGTGGCAAGGGCAATACATAACATCAGTCCGAGGGCTGAAAAGGCATTTGTGGCTATAAACTGCGCCTCCCTTCCGGAAGGTCTTCTTGAGAGTGAATTGCTTGGATATATGAAGGGAGCATTTACAGGTGCCACACATAATAAGGAAGGGCTCTTTGAAATAGCACACAGCGGCAGCATCTTTCTGGACGAAATAGGGGAGATGCCCGTTAACATACAGGCAAAGATTTTGAGGGTCATAGAGACAGGGACATTCAGGCGTCTGGGGGGAACAAATGATATAAAGGTGGATGTCAGGGTTATAGCCGCTACAAACAAGGACTTGAAAAAAGCCATAAAAGCAGGAGAGTTCAGGGAAGACCTGTTCTACAGATTAAATGTAGTCCCTGTCCGGATCCCGCCACTCAGGGAAAGGAAAGAGGATATTCCCCCTCTGGTTGAACATTTTCTGAAGAAGTTCGGGCATGGAGAAATCAGGATTTCTCCTGAGTCAATGAGGGTGATGGTTAACTACAGTTGGCCTGGAAACGTCAGGGAGCTTGAAAATGTCATTGAAAGGACTGTCCTTTTAACAGAGCATGATGTCATACTGCCCGGGGACTTACCGTCAGAGTTGCGGGAAACAGAGCCGGAAGAAGGCAGGTTGCCGGATCTTACGGTCAACGGTATCGACCTTGACAGGATTCTTGAAGATATGGAAAGAAGTTACATCAAGAGGGCACTCGAACTCACCTACGGGGTCAAGACAGAGGCCGCAAAGCTCCTGAACCTCAGTTTCAGGTCATTCAGACACAGATTGCACAAGTATGGAATAGGCCCGGAAGACGATAAGGAAGGATAAACGTTTCGTGCCATCAAATTATCCTGAAGGGGTGGGTATAAATATTAAAGCGGGATGCCCTCATAAAGCCTATCATGGTTATTCCGCTCCTTTCAGCGATATCTATAGCGAGCGATGTTGGTGCAGCCCTGCTTACAACAACGGGTATCTTCCACCTTGCACACTTTGATGCCATCTCTGATGAGAGCCTGCCGCTTACAAGCATAATCTTGTCTTCAAGAGTGATATTTTCGAGTATACAGTGACCAACAACCTTATCCACGGCATTATGTCTTCCTATATCCTCGGCATGGGCTATAATCTCTTTACTATCCGATACTGCTGCGTTGTGTATACACCCTGTGAGCTCATAAAGCCCTGACATCCGCTGAAACCTTGTAAAGAGTTCCCGCAGCATTACTCTCCCTATCTTTATTCCCTCCCCCACTGCTGTATCTTCAATGGTTCTTTCAAAGGTAACACCTCCAAGGCATCCCGAGGTTATAGTGCCCCCCTCCAGAGAGACATCTCCCTCAGCCGGTATGTCAACGAGGATATCGTGTCCGTACTTTACAGTCATCCTTTCGGCACACCAGTTGCCCCTGATAACCCCCTCGGTCATAAACAGCCCCACAACAAGCTCCCTGACCTTTACAGGGCTGCAGTAAAGCCTCAGCACTTCCTGACCATTAACAGATATCCTGAGCCTCTTCTCCCGGGCCACTTCATCGTCAAGCTCAAGACAGCCCTCTTCCGTTATCCTTGAAATTCTCCTTTTTTCAGCCCCCTTCACCCTACTTCCTCTGACTCACAAATATCGCTGTACAGACATGCCCTGTTTCTGCCAAGGTCCTTGGCATGGTAAAGGGCTTTATCTGCCTTCCCGATCAAATCCTCTTTCTCTGCTGAATCCTCGGGAAAACAGGCAACTCCTACACTGACAGTGAGCACTGCCCTTGTACCATTCTTAAGATGGAAGGGGTAATCCATCACAGCCTGTCTTATCCTTTCCGCCACTTTGTAAGTATGACCACAATCGGTCTCCGGCAGGATCAGGACAAATTCCTCGCCCCCGTAACGTGCGGCAAAATCCACCTTTCTTATACTTTCCTTGATTATCCCGGCCATCGTCTTCAGAACAGCATCTCCGGTCTGGTGACCGTAGGTGTCATTGAAGTTCTTGAAGTGATCTATATCGATTATCAGAAGGAAGAGCTTGCTCTTGTATCTCTCGGCCCTGAGGATCTCCTCGCTGAGTCTGTCCTGGAAGACCCTGTGGTTATAAAGACCTGTCAGGCCATCGGTTGTAGCCAACTTGGCAAGTTCGGTCTGAAGGGATATTGTCTGAAATGCCTGGAAGGCAAAATTCAGGAAGCTGTCCTCATCCACCTGGCTGAAACCGGCATCTCTGTTCAGCATGATGAGCAGGCACTGCAGATCTGTTGTCGAGTGAAGTGAGAGCGCTATAAAATTCCTGATCTCTCTGCCGTTAGAAAGAGAAATGGAAATATTATTGTTGCGTATCGGTTTTTGCTCTGCGATAATCCTGGCCAGCCCCCCCGAGTCTACAGACAGCATCTCCTTTATAAACTGTTCGTCAATAAGTTTATCCGTGCTAAGAAAAGACTTTGTTCTGTCAGGTTGAAACAGGATTATAACGCCGGCTTCAGACTTCATAAGATCCCTTGTCTTTTCAATCAGTTTCCTGAGAATGGCCTCAAAATTAAGCTCTGACGAGACATAGCCTATAAATTCATTAAGAATGGCCAGCTCCCTTACAACCCTCTGCTCCCTCTGTATGGATTTCTCAAGAACCTTTATCTTTTCTCTCAGTGAGCCTGCCAGGAGGTTAATGTTATTGGCAAGGTCAGAGAGTTCATCGTTAGAGGCTACGGATATCTCCGTGTCAAGTTTACCGCTGGACATAAGATAACTCTTGTGGCTGATATCGAGTATGGGTTGTATGAGTTTGGCGTTAACGGTCTTTCTTATAAAGATCATTACAAGGATAACCAGGATGAAAGAAGCAAGAATTACAAACTTGTTATGAGTCATAATGGAGAGGAGAGGAATAACGGAAAAAAGCAATATAATTAATAACGTTAATCTGTCAAATTCTCTTTTTATCTTCATGATTCAGGCCTCCCCTGCTTTTTCCATCAGTGCAAGCTCAAACATTCCTGGAATTTTCAGGTCAAGATATGTCTCATCATCCTGAAGGCTTAAGAGATGTTTATGAAATCCCTCCAGAGGTAGTCTGATAATTTCAATCTCTTCCACATCATCAAGCGTTTGCTTGCCTGTATATACCACGTTGTCTGCAAAGTAAACAGTGAGTATCTCTGTAGACGCACCCGAGGAAAGAGGACCCTCGGCTACCACGCTCAGGGTGTCCGCCCTGTATCCTGTCTCCTCAAGGAGCTCTCTCCTGGCCACATCTTCAAGGGGTTCATCCCTGTCATTAAGGCCGGCAGGAAACTCTACGACATATCTGCCCAAAGGCGGACGGAACTGTTTTATCAGCAGAACTTCCCCCTCCACAGTAAAGGGGACAACAGCTACAATGCCCCTTACTCCAATCCTCTGAAATGCCTCCCAGGGGATGATATTCCCCCTTGCATTCCGATAGGTAATCAGAATGCTTCTGAGAAACCTTCCTTCCCAGAGTGTTCTGGTCTCTATAATCTCCGGCTTCATATCATTCAGTTGTTCTTCAGACAGCTTTTACTATTCAGGAGATTGTTCTCTCTGTGCTCTTTGCGCGTCCTGCGGTGGAATCCTGTATATTATTTTATCCCGGAGGCCAATGCATGGCCCTTCCACCGAGGAGGTGGATGTGCAGGTGAAAAACTGTTTGTCCGGCCTCAGAGTTACAGTTCATTACAATCCTGAAGCCTCTTTCTGCTATTCCTTTCTGCCGGGCAATCATGTTTGCCACCTGAAAGAGACGGCCCACAAGGGCGTTGTCCTCTTCTTTCAGATCAATGCTTGTGGGAATATGCTTTCTCGGGATTACCAGCACGTGCACGGGCGCCTGAGGGTTTATATCCTCAAAGGCCACGGCAAATTCATCCTCATAAACAAGCTTTGCGGGTAATTTTTTTTCAGCTATCCTGCAAAAAATACAGTCCATATATTTCTTCCTGTCCCACCTTTGAAGCAATTCAACAATCAATACTGCCTACTTAACAGGCATCTCTTAACCTAAAGCGTAATTGTATTAATTTCAGGGCAAATTAAGCAAGGTATTTATACCATTTCCCGTGTCAGCTGGCCGGCATGACTTTTTCATTCTGTGATAAAATAACCAAAAGTACAAGCATGCCGGTTAATATGAAGAGATTAAATGATTTTTTTGAGAAAGAGCTGTGGGAAATAGATGTCAAATCCCTCAGCAGATTCAGGGCCTTTCTTGTCAGGACCCTCAAGCTGCTCTATGTGGCTGTACTGGAGTTTTCAGAGGGACAGCTTGTCCTGAGGGCCATGAGCCTTGTTTACACAACCCTCCTCTCTCTTGTCCCCCTGCTCGCTGTCAGCTTCTCGGTGCTGAAGGCCTTTGGCGTGCATAATCAGCTGGAGCCCTTCCTCTATAATTTTCTTGCCCCTCTTGGACCAAAGGGGAATGAGTTAACACAGAAGATTATAGGATTTGTCGAGAATATGAAGGTTGGAGTCCTCGGCTCAATCGGGCTTGCAATGCTGATATATACCGTCATATCACTTATCCAGAAGATTGAGGATGCCTTTAACTACATCTGGAGGATAAAGAGACCGCGGAGTTTTGTGCGGAGATTCAGTGATTACATGAGTGTAATCCTTATAGGCCCTGTACTTATCTTCTCGGCAATCGGCGTTACCGCCTCCATAATGAGCACAACCATTATGCAGAAAGTGCTGGCCGTGGAACCCTTTGGAACGGCTGTCTATATTGCGGGCAAGATAATCCCCTACATATTCGTCTGCGCCGCCTTTACATTTGTATATATCTTTGTGCCCAACACAAAGGTGCGGTTCAAATCCGCGCTTGTAGGCGGCCTGTTTGCAGGTGTTTTGTGGGAGACCACGGGAAGGGTCTTTGCTTCATTTGTTGTATCATCAACAAAATATGCCGCAATCTACTCCGGATTTGCCATACTCATAATGTTCATGATATGGCTGTACCTGAGCTGGCTTATACTCCTTGTTGGTGCAGAGGTCTCATTCCACCACCAGTACCCCCAGTTTTTAAATGTAAGAAAAGAGGCCCTCATCCTGAGCAACAGGCTAAAGGAGAAGCTCGCCTTAATGATTATGTTCCTTATCGGATATAACTACTATCATAACAGCTCTCCCTGGAGACTCAACTCCCTTATTGATTACCTGAGACTGCCGGTGGAGCCGGTACAGGACATGCTTGTATTATTGGGGAGGAAGGGGTTTATTCTTGAGACCGCTGATGACCCCCCGGCATACCTGCCTGCAAGGGATATAGAGAAGATAGAGCTGAAAGACCTCCTTGGTTCTGTCAGGACCGCGGAAGAAGACACCTGTCCAATTGAGGAAAGGTTCCATTCCGTGTCAGAAGTCGACAGGATGATAAAAAGAGTGGATAACGCCATTGGGGCTGCCCTCGGCAAGGAAACACTGAGGGACCTCGTCCTTTCCCGCAAGGAGGGGGGGAAGGAATCATGAACCAGGTTATACCATGTCAGTGTCAATCAGTGCCTGATTCCTGTCCTGCAGTTTAAGGATTACAAGCGTGAAGATACCCGACAGAAAGAGCACACCGCCAACGAGAGCCCAGGGGGCACCGGGATCATAGCTGAACAGCACTAATGCCGCCGGTGCGGGCTTAAGGGTCACTTTTTTGAGATAAAGCCCTGTTCCATCCATAAAGGAAGGATTATTGGGGGATATGGCATCCTGGCTAATGCTACCGTCGGGATATTTGTAGAAGATCTCTGCCTCCATATCTGTCACGTGCCCGGACTCCACCCGGGAATTAATCCTTTTAAGGTAGACCTCAACCCCGGAGTCCAGAGTAACACCGTACCCTTCATAAAGCACCGCATGTTTATGAAAACTGCCATAGCTGCTGACAAGATGGGCGAGCATGATAAAACAGAAACCTGCGTGGATAACCTGGGGAGATATTGTGAGAAGCCACTGCCTGCCTTTCCGTTTTTTCAGGACGGACTCCACGCTGCATACAACCGTATTTATCACCAGCAGAAATACCACCACCATGCTGGCATAGAGCCACCAGCTTGCAGCAGGCGGGGCTGTCTTCAGCCAATCAAAGAGTGCCGTTGAGGCAAGACTCTAATGACGGACTCAGGGGCATTACAACTGCCCCGTATACGAGCAGGCCCATGAGAAACATGAGCAGGAAATTGGTTGTCCTTATAGATTTCAGTATTGAATACATTCGTTATCCAAATAAAAGCCGAATCCAGCAATAAGAGTTGTTAAGGAGAGACATGATAAACCCTTCACTCATTCTCGTCCCGACATCCGGTCGGGACTCCGAGGTAAGTATCACGATTCACCATCCAGGTGAAGCTATCGTGATACTTAAAACCGTTCAGGGTTTATCATGTCTCTCCTTTATAGAGCCAAACGCTGTTTTATCGTTGCCTCCGGATAAATGTAAGCTGCCCTGCTGTTAAAACGAGTGAGAGCTCTTCATCAGGAGCCCTACCCCAAGATATGTAAACAACACAACAAGATACCCTGCAATACCTGTTATTACAATCTTTTTCCCCAGCCACCACGGCCTGAACCTGAGGTGGAGATAGAGGGTGTAGGTGAGCCACAGGAGCGTGGTCCATATCTCCTTTGGTGTCCACAACCAGTATGTTCCCCAGGCAAGAAAGGCCCATATGCCGCCAAAGACCATGGAGAGCGAAAAGATGAGATATCCTATGAGAATGGCCTTGTACTGCAGGGCTTCAGTGTCACTGCTTGAGAGGAACAGATAACGCAGTCCCAGTATTGCCCCTATGCCGAAAAGCCCGTAGGAGAAGAACGACAGCACCACGTGTAGTTCAAACCAGTATGTCTTGAGTACAGGGGGCAGGGGCGTATTAACCTGCGGTGACAGATATCCCAGTATGGCGAATACAGCTGCAAGTACTGCTGCCGACTGCAGAAAACCCTTTTTCTCCTTAAGGGATAAATAGAAAGGGACACTGAATACAGCAGTAGAGAAGGAGAGAAAGGTCAGGGTGTCGTGAAGTCCCACAAGGGGAAGCCTGCCTATGGAGATTCCTCTTGAAAGTATGTATGCCCCCTGAAACAGGATGGCAATATAGAAAAAAGGCCTCCAGAAGATGCCGGACAGATAGAGAACAAAGGAGAAGACCGCTATCATGGAAATACCTTGCCCGGATTCAGGATATTCTTGTGGTCAAAGAGCTTTTTTATCCCACGCATAAGGTCCATCTCTGAGGGCATTATCTCCATCTCGATATACTCGGCCTTTGTAAGACCAACGCCATGTTCACCCGAGATGGTACCGCCAAGCCTCAGGGTCTCAGAGAATATCTTTTTGACCAGGGAGAGCCCCTTCCTGTATTCCTCCCCGTTGTCTTCATCAACCATTATGTTTACGTGGATATTCCCGTCACCTGCGTGACCAAAGCTCACTATCTTTATGCCGTTCTCTTCTGACAGCTTTCTCAGGAAAATGAGCATATCCGGTATCCTTGTCCTTGGCACAACTATATCCTCGCTTATCTTGGTCGGAGCTATACTGTGAAGTGCCGGAGAGACAGCCCTCCTGCATTCCCAGAGGTTATTTCTTGATGCATTATCCTCGGCAACTGTTACCTCGGCCCCATGCGCAGTACAGACCTCCACAACCTTTTGAGACTCCCTCTGTACGGTCTTGAGATCACCGTCAAGCTCTATAATGAGCAGCGCCTCTGCATCCTTCAGGCCGCAGGGATTGTAGGCTTCGGCAGCCTGGATGGCCTCCCTGTCCATAAACTCAAGGGTTCTGGGAATCACCTTTGAAGATATAATTCTCGAGACCACATCTCCCGAGGCCCTCAGGTCGTCAAAGGATACAAGGAGTGTTATGATGCTCTGAGGCTCGGGGAGAATCTTCAGACGTATCCCGGTTATGGTTGACAGGGTCCCTTCCGAGCCCACAAGGAGGCGCTTCAGGTCATAACCAACAACGCCCTTTGGTGTCCTTACACCTGTCTGAATGAGCCTCCCGTCAGGTAATACCGCCTCAAGGGCCATCACATAGTCTCCGGTAACTCCATACTTTATTGCCCTTGGCCCGCCTGCATTTTCCGCCACATTGCCACCGATAGTGCAGAAATTCATGCTTGCTGGGTCCGGGGGATAAAAATATCCCCTTGAGCCGAGCTCCTTCTGGAGCCGCCCGTTTATAACCCCGGGCTCCACAAGTACCGTCAGGTTATCAGTGTCCACCTCAAGAATCCGGTCCATCCTCTCAAGACTGAGGACAATCCCGCCCCTGCAAGGCACTGCACCGCCTGTGGTACTGGTTCCGGCACCCCGCGGAACAAGGGGAATATCGTTTTCGTAGGCGAACTCAGAGACCTTTACGACATCTTCCGTCTCTTCAGGCCACACAACGGCCATCGGCATCACCTGGATCCTGGATGCATCAAAACCATAACAGATAAGGTCCTCAGGTGAGGTACTCACTTTATCTTTTTTTAATAGTCTGTAGAGTCGCTGCATTCCTTAAGATAATCGATTATTTTCTGGAGTTCTGATTTTCTCTTGTCCGACAAACGGACAAATTTTACTGCAACTTCATATACAGGCTGGAAATCGCTCTGTATCTGCCTGCTCTCTTTCAGGTTTGACCTTATTACACTGCCGTCAAGGCCTACCTTGGCATCGCCGATATTAAGATTAATACGACACCTGCTGTTTGTATTCAATCTTTTAGTTATCAGAAAGAGCATTCCGTTAAGGCTGATATCCATTATATCAATATCAGCCTTAAGAATAATATTACCCTCCACATTGCCCTGAACACTAAACCGTTTAAACTTTCTTCTTTCCATAAAAAATCCGTTTAGCCTGTTGAAACAATCTCCCTTGTAACAGGAGCGCCTGAAAGATCACAGGTATCCTCAGACAAATTCCATTGACAGGACTTTTGAGATGCCTGGCTCCTCCATGGTGATCCCGTACAGGTAATCAGCAGCTTCCATTGTTATCCTGTTGTGGGTTATTACTATAAACTGTATATTTACCGAGAGGTCTTTGATCATGGCCTTGAACCTCTCTGTATTGGTCTCATCAAGGGGAGCGTCCGCCTCGTCAAGGATACAGAGGGGGGTGGGTTTTAAAAGAAACCCGGCAAAGAGGAGCGACAGCGCTGACAGGGCCTTCTCACCGCCTGAAAGGAGGTTGAGGTTCTGGAGTTTCTTCCCCGGCGGCTGGACTATTATGTCAATGCCTGACTCAAGGATATCGGCCTCATCAGTAAGTCTGAGCTCTGCGCTCCCCCCACCAAAGAGTAGTTTAAAGACCTCACCGAATTTCTGGTTCAGCAAGTCAAAAGCCTCCTTCAGACGTTTCCTTGTGGTCCTGTTTATGCGTGTAATGGCCTCCTGAAGCTCTGTAATGGACTGGACTATATCCTCATGCTGACCGGAAAGAAACTCATGCCTCTCTTTCAGTTCCCTGTATTCTTCCAGGGAACCAAGGTTTACATGCCCCATCGCCTGTATCTTCTCCCTCAGCTCCAGGACATTCTGATGATCCTCCTCCTCAGCTTCAGAAACCGGGATATCAGCACTGTCAAGGTCTACCTGGTATTTCTCCCTCATACCGTCAACAAGATTCGAGATTTTCAGAAGCAGCTCCGCCTTTAAAACCTCCTTTTCATGCACCTCATTGCCCAGTCTCTCGATCTCCTGCCTCTCTCTCTTCAGGGCTTCATCGTCGGCAATATTACTCTCACGCTCATCCCTTATAGCATCTCTCTTTTCAGAGAGCCTCTGCCTGAGCGTACCGGCACCTGTAACCGCCTCTTTCAGTCTCGCTTCAAGCCCGGCAGAACTATCCCTCTTCTGCTGCACTAACCTGCTGTTATTCTGCATCTCTTCCTCAAGGGATACCTCTTTCTTCTGAAGGCCGCCAACTTCCCTCTGAAGGGATTCCCTCTCCCTCATTATGGAACTGAGCCTTTCGGTATATCCGTTAATCTCAACCTTCAGGTCAGTCAGCAAATGCCTCTTTGCATCAATTTCGGAACGCCTCACAGAGAGTTCCTCCTGCAGAATACCGAGCCCGGATTCAATTGTCCTCTTGTGCTCTTCTTCGGAAGCAACCTCTTCTTTCTTTCCTGAAATATCCTCTTCAATACCATCGAGCTCCTTATGCAGCTCCTGTATGTCCAGTTGTATAAACCCGAGTTTCTTCTCCAGTCTGTCTCTGTCCTCAGCGAACCTCCGCCCGGATGCCTGAAGCAGGGATAGCTCCTTTTCATGGGATACGATCTCGGAGTCTACCTCCCTGAGGAGGGATTTTAACTCCTCGATTCTCTGATCAGCCACGGAAATTGAAGCCTCAACCTCAGCAATTACACCACTGTGTTTCTGAACAGATGCCTCAAGCTCCCGCAGATCTCTCCTGAGCCTCAGTATGCCCGAGCCACTGCCGCAGAGCACTGTTCCCCCAGGCTCAAGCACCTCCCCGTTTAATGTGACCACCCTCACGTGCAGGGGAACCTCCTCTTCACCTTTCAGCAATGCAATGGCGCTATCCACATCCTCTGCCAGCAGATAGTCCTTCAGCAGGGATTTGACAAGGGGGACATACCTGTCTTCAGCGCGGACAAATGAATCGAGAACCGGAAAGCGGCGGGCAGTCTCTCCGTCTTTCATCTGCCACAAACTGTCTGTTTTTTGTTGTTTTTCATTATTCATCTGCCATGAAAGAAAGGCGGTTCTCGGCAGGTTCTCACGATTGACTAATTCCACGGATTTTTTTATATCCTCTGTTGTTGATACTATAAACCCCTTTATCCTGTCTGATAGTGCAGCCTCAACGGCCTTTTCATACCTTGGCTCTACCACTACCACCTCTGACAGGGACGTCAGAAGGCTGATACCGGCCTTCTGAATCATCTCCCTGTCAAGATTTCCTGTAACCATCTCCTGAAGGGACTCTATCCGCGACCGCAGGGAGGCCACTTCCTCTCTGAGTTCCGACCTCTTCTGTCTCAGTTCCTCCACGCCCTCTTTTTGTTCTGAAATCTCCCTGAGATATCCATCTCTCCTGTCCCTCCACTGATCAAGCGCAGCACTTCTCTGCCTGACATCCCCCTCTATACGCTCTATTTCAGCTTCTAACTCCGATATTCGCACACCTGTCTCCTGTGCCTCTCTTTCAGAGGTTGAGACCCTCCTTGACTGTGCCTCGTGTGTAGTCTCAAGCCTGTTCAGTTCATTCCTCAACAGGCCGAGGGAATCAGTAAACCTGAAAAGCTCTCTCCTCTTTTCGTCAATATCTTCTTCAAGCGAGAATATCTCCTCTTCCGCCTCCGAGAGCTCGGCCTTGCGTTGAGATAACGTCTCATTCAGGGAGTCAAGCCTGGCCTGGATATGTGCATCCTTTCCTGAAATCTCCTCGGCACGCAGCCTTTTCTCCTCCAGCAGTTTTTTGGTCTCTTCTATCTGCCCCTGAAGGGTGATGATATAGTTGCCGAGGTGCTCAATCTCCGTCCTGTTTACGGCTATTGTCCTCTCCATCCCGGCAATGCTCTTCTCAACGGCCTGAAGGTCTGCGTTTATTGCATCCAGCTCTTTTTCCTTCTCGACCATAAGTATCCTTTTTTGCTGCAGGGATGACTCCAGTTGAGCCATGACAGCCCTCTTGCGGACCTCCTCCGTCTTCAGCTCATCCAGTCTCCCGGACACGTCCTGAAGGGACTGGTTCATCCCGACATAGTCCCTCTTTGACGTCCTGAGTTCAATCTCCCTGAGGGCATCAATCAGCCTCTTGTATCTCTCAGCCTTTTTTGCCTGACGGTCAAGGGAATTAAGGTGACGTTTTACCTCCGAGATAATGTCAATGACCCTCTGAAGATTCTGTCTTGAAGATTGCAGCTTGTTCTGGGCCTCAGCCTTCCTCACCTTGTACTTCATCACCCCTGCAACCTCTTCTATCAGGAACCTCCTGTCAACAGGCCTGGCATTAATGATCTCACCTATCCTGCCCTGCTCCAGCACGGAATAGCTCTTCATCTCAAGGCCGGTATCAAGAAACATCTCCCTGATGTCCTTCAGACGGCACACATGTTTGTTTATAAGGTATTCGCTCTCACCTGAACGGTATAGACGCCTTGTGACCGTTAACAGCCTCTCACTGCCATTGCCGTTACCCTGGCCGTCAGGATACAGTCCTGATACAAAGAGGGTTACCTCTGCCATACCCCGGGGCTTTTTTGTCTGGGAGCCGTTGAATATCACCTCTTCCATCTTCTCCCCTCTCAGGGACTTTGCGGACTGCTCTCCCAGCACCCAGCGGAAGGCGTCGACTATGTTACTTTTACCACAACCGTTCGGGCCGACAATACAGGTCATGCCCGGGTGAAGGGTAAAGATGGTCTTTTCTGCAAAAGACTTAAAGCCTGTTAGTTCAATCTTTTCAACTCTCATTTACTGTGATTATACCTTCAATTCTTTAAATCAGGCAAGGCTGATATTGAAGGCCCCGGAAGAGATGCTTGAGAGCGGGTAAAAGTAACGCGGATATGCCTAAATCTGATTAAACAGGGGGAGCTGAATATTAGAGGAATTTCTCAGCGTTATCCTCAGTAATTACTCCAATCTGATACCGCAAGTCATTGACACTTGACTTTTCCGAACAAAAGATGCCATCCTTAAACAGGAATAATAATTAAGAGCATTCAGAAACAAGGAAGTTTCAGGAGTTTTTGTCACAAGTAGGGCCACAAAGACTTTGTGCTTTGTGGCCTTTTTTATTAAGGACTGGATTCCTCAGGGATTTGGTTTATTAAGCACTAAGTAAGGAGGTAAATCAG
>UOGH01000180.1_pt1 | contig 15812 bp, 19 predicted proteins | sample 1989771 | NCBI WGS metagenome assembly UOGH01 (sample SAMEA4712198, study PRJEB27164) | hydrothermal vent metagenome | biome: marine basaltic hydrothermal vent biome; feature: marine hydrothermal vent; material: mineral | place: Pacific Ocean | collected 2011-06-14/2011-07-23 | depth 1691 m | reverse complement strand
CATTCGAGCCGTTCCCACGGGATCATAAAGGCCTCATCTTTCTTTTTCCATGCTAATCAATCTCTATTATCAGACCGCAGTCTTCGCATCTGTATCTTGTCCTTTCCGTCTCTTTTGCTGCAACTTCTTCAAAATCAGACTGTTTGATGCCGTTAATTTCATAACATTCAGGACAATAGCCCCCTCCAAGTTCGTCAGCCTTTATCGTCAAGTGGCAGCGCCGGCAGCGCAGCACGTTTTTTTTGTCGGTTAGTAGTTCGAGAATAGTGTGTTTGCAGGAAGACACAATGACCTCTACCCTCTGCTTGTGATTTTAATAAGGTGATAGCCAAACTGGGTCTTGACCGGGCCGTGCACTTTTCCAACTTCCTCGCTGAATACGACTTCATCAAATTCCTTTACCATCTGTCCAGGTGAAAATGCGCCCAGATCTCCGCCTCGTTGGCCTGAAGTGCACTGGGAATGCTCCCTTGCCATTTGTGCAAAATCAGCTCCCTCTTCAATCTGTTTCTTGATGTTTGAGCATTCTTCCTCAGTCTTTACCAGAATGTGACTTGCAGCAGCTTTAGTCATTGTTGCCTCCTTTTAATAGTGATTTTGCTGATTAGAGTCTCTTGATAAACTCAAACAGTTGTTGTTATGTCTTTTCCCGAAAGCGTTTGGAAGATCGTTTCTTTAATAAGAATTCCTGACTTCCCAATGCGTTGGGGATTGCTGGAATGGCATGTTTTAGAGTGTTTGTGTTATTTATGCACAGACTATACAGAGTTTTTAATCATATTATCCGGGTTATTGCACTTATCACGAGTTTACCCTCTACGAGCAACTCTTTCTTGTTCTTCGTGAGCTTTCTTACCCTGTCTTCAACCTTAAGTGCAAGGCCTTTGTCCCCTATCTTCTTTTTTAAAACCAGTTGCAGAGGTGCCTTTCCTCTTAAATATTTCGAGCCCCGACTGCTGCCCTTGTGCTCTTTGAACCTTCTCTTCACGTCAGTGGTTATCCCCGTATACAGGCTTCCGTCCTTGCACCTTATTAAATATAAAAACCATATCTCCATTTTAGTATGTGCCTCTCGGTACCTGTGCTGTGTAAAGTATCTGCAGCAGAGAGTGTTATGGTAATTATAACTTGCTATGCACTGAATAATAAAGAAAGAAGTCCGACAGACAAGCTGGTTCTGTGAAGAAAGGCCAACTGGTCAGGTGCTGACGGGTGCAATTGAAGTTTTTAGCGCATGGTAGTCTTGTAAAGTATCAGCTGCATATCTCTTTGACTCGTCCCACAGCGCCACTATCCAATCTTACTTTTATACCATGAGGATGTGAAGGAGAATTTGTCAGGATATCCTTGACAATTCCTTCAGTTAAATTACCATTTTTCTGGTCTTGTTTTAATACTATCCTGACCCTAAGGCCTTGCGTTATATTTAATCTTTTTTTTCCATCCATAAATATTTTTATGCCTCCTTTAGTCGCTGCTCAAGCAGTGTCCAGCGTTCATAAGCGTCAGCAATATCTTTTTCCAGCTTTTCGATCTTCGATTTCGCTTCAGCTATCCTGCCTCCGTCACCTCTGTAAAAGTCAGGATCTGCAAATTTCCTGTAAAACACGGCATGCTCTGCTTCCATTGATTCAATCATGCCGGGGAGTGCTTCTATCTCCCTGTGTTCTTTAAATGTAAGCTTGCGGGGACCATCTTTTTTCTTGCGGTTTTTTTTCCTGCCCGGTGGCTTCTCTTTCTGATTTACTGCATCAGGTGCACGCTGTCTCAGCCAGTCATCATATCCGCCAACGTATTCGCCAATCCTGCCGCCGCCTTCGCAAACGATCGTGCTTGTTACAATGTTGTTCAGGAATTCCCGGTCGTGGCTCACCAGCAGGACCGTACCTTTATATTCCATCAGCATTTCTTCAAGAAGCTCAAGAGTGTCTATATCAAGATCATTTGTCGGCTCGTCCATGACGATCACATTTGAAGGCCGTGTAAAAAGCTTTGCGAGCAAAAGCCGGTTACGTTCTCCTCCGGACAAGACCTTTACAGACATCCTGGCACGATCAGGAGGAAAGAGAAAGTCCTGGAGATAGCCGATTACATGTTTTTTTATGCCGTCTACAGTAACGTACTCACTGTCAGCCACATTTTCCATTACGGATTTTTTATCATCCAGCTGTGCACGGTGCTGATCAAAGTATGCAACTTCAAGTTTTGTTCCCATGCGGACAGAACCCTCATGCGGCAGCATGGTGCCGAGAAGGATGTTTATCAGGGTGGTCTTTCCCGAGCCGTTGGGGCCGATTATTCCAATCTTGTCGCCCCTCATAATTACCGTTGAAAAATTATCTATAAGTTTCAGCCCGTTAAATGTACAACCAATCCCCTTTGCCTCAAGTACAAGCTTTCCTGATTTTTCAGCTTCATTAAAGTTCAGCCTGGCACTTCCGGACAACTCGCGCCTCCTGCTCCTCTCTCTCCGCATCTCTTTCAATTCCCGTACCCGGCCTTCATTTCTGGTACGGCGGGCCTTAATGCCCTGACGAACCCATGCCTCCTCCTGTGCAAGCTTTTTATCAAAAAGCGCATTATGGGTGGCCTCGGCATCAAGCAGTGCCTGTTTTCTTTTAAGATAGGTTTCGTAGTTGCCGGGCCAGTCAGTTGTCCTGCCGCGGTCAAGTTCAATTATGCGGGTTGCGAGGGACTGGAGGAATTTTCGGTCATGAGTTATGAAGAGTATGCTCCCCTTGTAGGCGCTTAAAAATTCCTCAAGCCACGTGATTGATTCAATATCGAGATGGTTCGTTGGTTCGTCAAGCACCAGGAGGTCGGGTTCACTCACAAGGGCTTTGGCAAGGAGGACCCTTCTTTTCTGACCCCCTGACAGTTCGGTAACAGATGCATCGGCACTCAGCTTAAGCTTTGAGAGCACAGTCTCTACCCTCTGCTCTGAATGCCAGCCTCCTGCAGATTCTATTTCATGCTGTAGCCGCTCAAGTTTTGAGAGTGCCCCGTCAGTATGGTCGGATGACAGTTGGTGACTTGTCAGGTGGTATTCAGAGATCAAGTTGACTATCTTGCCGAGCCCTTCAGAAACCACGTCAAATACCGGGCCGCTTAGGTCATGGGGAACTTCCTGGGGAAGTGAGGCAATTCGCAGTCCCTGAGAATATATAACCTTACCGGAGTCAGGAAGAATTTCTCCTCCGATTATCCTGACAAGTGTGGTTTTACCTGTCCCGTTCCTGCCGACCAGGCAGACACGCTCCCCTGCCTCCACATTAAGCGTAACTCCATCGATCAACTCAGGGCCGCCAAATGCTATTTTTATATTCTGGAGACTTACTATCGCCAAAAAAATACCTCCAATTGTAAGAACTTAGGTGAATAGGCTGAAGGCTGAAGGAAAAAAACAATGACCACACATAACCAGGGGTCTTTGAGAGATGATTGATTTACTTCAGCCTTCAGCATGAACACCCGGGCAATCACCTCTATTAATAAAATACAGCTTCGTTTCATCCCCCGGAGCGTTTCGGTTTATACCCCATATTTTCAAGTATTGTCATTACAGTATCCCCCCGGTCACCCTGGATCTCAAGAAGGTCATCCTTTATTGCCCCGCCTGTTCCAAGCCTGGACTTTAATTGTTTCAGCAGGTTCCTTAATTCTGCATTCTTCATCCGAAGGCCTTCAATAACTGTTACAGATTTTCCGCCTCTGTGTTTACGGTCAAGACGTACCCTGACCTTCTGTTGGCCGGGACGGATCTGTTCCACAGACGTTTTAACCGTGGCCTTCTCTTTCTCCGGAACGACACTGTCAGTAGAGTAAACCAGCTTTGAATTATCCCGGGGCATCTCCTATTTTATCATGCCGGAATGAATTATCTCCTGCTCCTGCTTTAATTCCTGACAAACCATGGCTCAATAAAGTATTGTTATAGTATAATATAATAATATTGTTATATGTTGAGAACCTTAAAATCCTGAACAGAATCTCCAACCTTTGGTCGGAGAGATTCACTCTTTAAGGAGGAGAACAGAATGAGTTGGATCCGTACGATAGCAGAAGAAGATGCCGAAGGTTTATTGGCAGATATCTACGAGCAGACTCGAGCAAAAACAGGGCGCGTAGTTAATCTGGTAAAAGTCCAGAGCCTCCGCCCGGAGACGATGGCAATCGGGAGAAAGCTTTACCGTCACATGATGGACAGCCCTGGAGGCTTGAGCAAACTGCAGAGGGTCTTGATTGCTACAGTGGTGTCAAAACTTAATGGCTGCTTTTACTGAATGGAAAGCCATGAGTCCGATCTCCGTGAAGAGATCAGAGATGATGCCGAGGTATCAAGAATTCAGGATGATTACCGTCAGGCCAACCTTGATCCAGCCACCAAAAAACTGCTTGATTTTGCAGCCAAACTGACACTGACCCCTAAAGAAATAAGCAGAACGGATGTTGAAGTTTTACGTGCAACCGGATTTGCTGACGAAGACATCCTTGACGCAGTACAACTCATTGGTTATTTTAACTACACCAACCGTGTTATGGATAGTCTGGGAATAGATCCTGAACCAGGGATGAGGTACAAACCAGAATAAGGCAGGCATGCCCCTGTCTGTTCCCTCCTGTTTGCGTGTAATTCAGGGGCACGCATCAGGAGGGGATAAAAAATGCTCAATTCAGGTATTATATTTTAATAAATTGCGTAGGTGGATCAGTTCATACAGACAGTATTCCGGATAATTGTTAATTGGTTATGACACAAGGAACAGACCTGACAGAAAGATTCAGGAAATTATTTGTAAAGGCAGATATCGTATTTCATATATTTGCTGCACTATTATTGCTCATCTCATGCGGTTTTATATTCTATTACGCTTTGCTCAATCTTGTTCACCCATCCCGGGACTCCATAATCCGCCTTGTAAATGACGTACTTTTAGCCTTGATAATTCTTGAACTTCTCTGGACCGTCATCAGGTTCCTGAAGAAACAGAAGTTCCTGTTGGGACCTTTTCTTGCCATCGGCATGATAGCTGCAGTGAGGCGGATACTTTTGATTGAGGCCCAGACTTCCACCATGGAGCATGTACCTGTTGAAAAACTGTATGAGATCGGGCTAAGTGCTGTTGTCATCCTGGTTTTAATGGTTGCATACTATTTATCAGCCAGGGCACAGCAAATAGAGTAATTACAAAAAGGAAGGAGGGGTAAATGGCAGAAAGTCATTCTTTTGATATTGTATGTGTAGTGGATATGCAGGAAGTAGACAATGCCGTAAATCAGGCAATGAAAGAAATCAGTCAGAGGTTTGATTTTAAGGGGAGCAGAAGCAACATAGAGCTTGACAAGGATAAGGGTGTTGTGACGGTTGTTTCTGATGATGAGCAGAAGATTAAAAGCGTTATTGATATTCTGCAGGCCAAGCTTGTAAGGAGAGGGATTCCTCTCAGGACCCTGAGCTATGGCAAAGTGGAGCCCGCGGCCGGTGATACGGTCAAGCAGACAATAACACTTCAGCAGGGAATCCCTCAGGACAAGGCAAAGGAGATTGTAAAGTTTATAAAAAATATGAAACTTAAGGTGAACTCGGAAATTCAGAAAGAACAGGTTCGTGTCAAGGGGAAAAAGCTGGACGATCTTCAGGCCGTTATGTCCAGGGTTAAAGAAGAGGATTTCGGGATACACCTGCAGTTTACAAACTACAGGTAGAAAAAAACAGTCTGTCCCGGGGTTACACTAATTTTAATTTAGTGTAACCCTGTTTCCATGAAAATATAACGGGAACGCTGCTTTTTACCACGTCACTGTGCAGCCGGATTTCAGGGTGTCAGTATCCTGTTCTGTGTTGTGGGCGTTCTCCCCGGGGTTTTGCCTGATTGACCTTTATGTTACGTCCCTTTATTTCTTTTCCGTTCAGGGCCTTAATCGCTTCATCTGCTTCTGAGTCATTCGGCATTTCTACAAATCCGAAACCTTTCGACTGCCCTGAAAACTTATCCGTTATAATGTTAACAGTAGATACTTCCCCGAATTCCGAAAAGAGCTCTTTTAACTCATCTTCACTTACATCGTAAGGCAGATTTCCAACATAAATATTCATGATATCATTCCCTCAGAACCTAAAAGGTGTGCGTTAGTCGAGATTGCGCCATCAAATAACCATACGCACAGATTAATCGACAGCGTTCAGCCAACCATTGGCCAATTCATGAAAAGACCTGACATTTAAATTACTGCATTTAATGTCATCATTATATCCGATGATTTCAGGGTTGTCAAGGCAACAGACAGATTTGGAAGAAAGTGGGCAGGCTGATAAACCTTCAGGCAGTCGGCAAGTTTCTGCAAATGGGTCAGGTTTGGATTATAACAGCAAAAACAGAGCAGGTACGCAAAGCGAATTGAGGTGGCTGTCAGAATTGTCTACGCCCACCAGGTTGAAAATGTCCTGTCTTCAGGAATGAGTAGTGCCGGATTCTGACTCTGCAACCGTTAAACTTTGACATTAAGTGAGCCCCTGTGTTAATAATATAAGATTTAATATTAAGACTAATTTATGGGAGGACTATGGATTATTTCAGATATATAAAAGGAGAGCTCTACGCCGAGGATATTCCGGTTAAGAGCCTTATTGAGGAGTATGGCACCCCCCTTTATGTTTACAGCCATAAAACCCTGACCCGGCATCTAAAGGCATACAATGATGCATTTATGGAGATCCCACATATAACATGCTTTGCGATGAAGGCCAATTCCAACAGTGCTATTCTCCGTCTGATTGCAAATCATGGTGGCGGCGCTGATATTGTCTCCGGAGGGGAGTTGTACAGGGCCTTACGGGTTGGGATACCGCCGGAGAAGATTGTTTATGCCGGGGTGGGCAAAACAGATGATGAGATTAGATATGCCCTCAGCAAGAGGATATTGATGTTTAATGTTGAATCCGAACAGGAGCTTGAAAGGATTAACGATATAGCAGGGCAGATGAATCTCACTGCACCGATAGCATTGAGAATAAATCCTGATATCGACCCTGAAACGCATCCCTATATATCAACAGGACTTAGAAAGCACAAGTTTGGCATCCCGATAGAAAATGCCCTGGAGTACTATAGAGTGGCAAAGGGACTTGAAAATATTGAGCTGATAGGTGTTCATAAACATATCGGCTCCCAGATAACAAGGATTACGCCCTTTGTTGATGCACTCCAGAGGATACTGGTCCTCATTGAGAGCCTGAAGGCAGAGGGAATCAATTTGAGATATCTGGACATAGGCGGTGGTCTTGGCATACAATACAGAGACGAATCCCCACCCCACCCAAAGGAGCTTGCCCAGAAACTCCTGCCGCTTCTGAGGGGTCAGGATATAACCGTAATTATGGAACCGGGACGCTCAATCGCAGGAAACGCGGGCATCCTCCTCACAAAGGTGCTTTACCTGAAGAAGGGTGAGGACAGGGAGTTTGTGATAGTGGATGCAGGGATGAATGACCTTATGAGACCTACACTGTATGATGCATATCACCACATTGTTCCTGTCAGGAAGAACAGGCGCAGGATGATTACGGCAGATATTGTCGGTCCTGTATGCGAATCAGGGGATTTTCTTGCAAGGGAAAGGGAAATCAACAGTGTACAGCACGGTGACTGTCTTGCTGTTATGAGTGCCGGGGCCTATGGTTTTTCGATGAGTTCCAATTACAACAGCCGTCCAAGACCGGCCGAGGTGCTTGTAAGGGATGGAGAACATTATATTATAAGAAAGAGGGAGACCTACAGAGACCTTGTCCGGGGTGAGTTTATACCTGACTTTCTGGATAAGTGAAGTGTCAAGATTTAAGCTGGAATATAACTTCCTGATATTATGAAGATCGAATTTACAAAAATGCACGGCCTTGGAAATGACTTTATTGTTGTTAACGCAATCAAAGAGTCTTTTCTGTCCAGACTCGGCTCTGATGAACTTTCCAGGCTGTCGGCACATTTATGCAACAGAAGGTTTGCCATAGGGGCTGACCAGCTTCTCCTGCTCTGTCCATCTCAAAGTGCTGATTTCAGGATGAGAATATTCAATGCCGACGGTTCGGAGGTTGAGATGTGCGGCAACGGTATCCGCTGTCTGGCCAGATACATCTGGGACAGGGGATTGAGTGAAAAAGATGTGCTTGAGATAGAGACCCTGGCGGGCATTATCAGGCCGGAGGTCAGTGATGGATTGGTCAGGGTTGATATGGGAATGCCCGAGTTTTCGCCGGAAAAGATACCGGTAGATGTCAGGGAAACAGACAGGGCTGTCCTGCCGGAATCAAGCGTTTTTATAAAGTATCCACTTGAGGTTGAGGGACAGGTTTTTGATATTACCTGTCTTTCCATGGGTAATCCCCATTGCGTTATAGTCATTGATGATGTAGGAAACTTTCCTGTAAATTACTACGGACCAATGATTGAAAACCGTCAGATATTCCCCCGAAAGATAAACGTGGAGTTTGTGGAGATACTCAATGATAAAGAGATAGAGATGAGGGTTTGGGAAAGGGGTGCCGGAGAGACAATGGCCTGCGGAACCGGGGCCTCTGCTGCTGCTGTTGCAACATCACTAATCGGGAGCACAGGAAGAGAAGTTACAGTTCACCTTCTGGGCGGAGACCTGTTTATTGAATGGGCCGAGAATGGACATATATATATGGCAGGTCCTGCTGTAACTGTGTTTGATGGAGTTATAGATATTGAAGTCGGTGGATGAAAAAAAAGAGAAGAGGAGTGTTTCCAGAGAAGCAACCAGCCTCAATGTCAGGTTTGCCGTAACAGAGGTGGGGGGAAGAGATGCTACAAGGGTTGAGGCAAAGGGTTCAATCGTGGACATTTCAGAACAGGGGTTTGGTATGATAACCACCTATCCCCTGCAAAAAGGTCATGCGATAACAATAAGGGACAGGGGAAACGAAAAGATGCCGGGCTATGGACTTGTAAAGTGGACAGAAAGGGCGGGGTCTGCTTACAGGGCCGGTCTTTACCACAGTTTTCCGGTAAATTTATAAACTCTTTGCAGATTGCCCTTCCCGGACAGAGGGAAAGGGCCGGTATAAAGTTCTTAAGGAGGAAGTCATGCTTAAAGGTTCAATAGTAGCCCTGGTTACCCCTTTCAGGGATGGTGCGGTGGATGAAAAGGCCCTGTCAGAGCTGATTGAGTGGCATATCTCAGAGGGTACAAACGGTATAGTGCCCTGTGGCACTACAGGAGAGTCGGCAACCCTGACCTATGAGGAACATTACAGGGTAATAAAGACAACCATAGAAGTTGTAAACAAAAGGATTCCGGTCATAGCAGGTACCGGCGCCAATTCTACAGATGAGACGATTACGATGACTCAGGAGGCCAGGAAACTCGGGGCAGATGCTGCCCTGCTTGTCGCGCCCTACTACAATAAACCCACACAGGAAGGGCTCTACAGGCATTACAGGGCAGTGGCAGAGGCAGTTGACCTTCCCCTTGTACTCTACAATGTGCCCGGACGCACGGCTGTTAACATACTTCCTCAAACGGTTGAGCGGCTTGCCGGGATTGAAAACATTGCAGCCATAAAGGAAGCCTCCGGTGACATGAAGCAGGTGAGTGAGGTTATGAGGCGGTGTGGTGACAGGATTGCAGTTCTTTCAGGAGATGACTTCACAACGTTTCCCCTTCTTGCCCTCGGCGGAAGTGGCGTGATTTCTGTTACCGGCAACGTGATGCCCGGGATGGTTTCTCAAATGTGCGCAAGCTATGAAAAGGGGCTTTATGACGATGCCCTGAAACTCCATTTCAAGCTCGAACCACTCAATGCTGCGATGTTCCTGGAGACCAATCCCATACCCGTAAAAACAGCCCTCTCAATGATGGGCAGGATAGGCGGGGAGCTTCGTCTGCCGTTGTGCGAAATGTCAGAGGCAAACAAAAGAAGTTTGCGGGAGACTCTGCTCTCATATAACCTTGTTTAAAACAGGCCGCACCCTTTAAGAAAAAGGGTGCGGCCCGAAAGCCTTGATATCACGCCGGAAAGCAGACAGGAACATCTCCTTCCTTGAAAATCTTAATACCTATCTGGTAGTATTTTAAATGGTAACCCCTGCAGGACTTCTCTCCCGTGTAGTTGCAAAGGTTATAGACCTTATCGTGGCAACTATAGCTGTTGAGATATTACAGAAGACCGGTTTTTTTGCAGGACTTGTATACATTCTGGTATCCGATGGTTTCTTTAACGGCAGAAGTCCCGGCAAAATGCTCCTTGGGTTAAGTGTGGTCAGGGTGGACGGAGGGCCTTGTACTGTCAAGGAATCCATACTGAGAAACTTGACTATCGCCTTCGGGTTTTTGCTATGGAGAATACCCTTGATAGGCTGGCTACTCTTTCTCTGTGTGCTGGCCTTTGAGTTTATCGTGCTTTTCGGAAGTGATACAAACAGACGTTTTGGCGACGAGATTGCAAAAACCAATGTTATAGAATCAGCAGGCAAAAAGGAGCAGGTGGCAGGCAGTGAAGAATAGCTGCCTGTGCAGGATGTTCATTAAAACTACTAAAAGAGGTTGCGAGACCCTGAAATAAATTCAGGGTGACAATTAAAGCTTCCGCAACAGGAGGATAGATGTTTATACAGAAAATACTTGGATTGTTTTCAAATGACCTTGCCATAGACCTTGGGACAGCAAACACCCTGGTCTATGTAAAGAAAGGCGGGATCGTCTGTAACGAACCATCGGTGGTTGTAATCAGGAAAGACAATAAAAAGACTATTGCCGTTGGAATTGAGGGGAAGAGAATGCTTGGCAAGACGCCGGCAAACATAGCTACGATAAGGCCGATGAAAGACGGTGTTATTGCAGACTTTGATGCCACAGGTGAAATGCTCAAATACTTTATCACAAAGGTTCATAACAGGAAGAGCTTTGTCTCCCCAAGGGTTATCATCGGTGTGCCTTCAGGGATAACACAGGTCGAGCAAAGGGCTGTTAAGGACGCATCCCAGGCCTCCGGTGCAAGGGAGGTCTATCTCATATCAGAACCCATGGCTGCCGCCATTGGTGTTGGCCTGCCTGTGGGCGAGCCTACAGGCAACATGATTGTCGACCTCGGAGGTGGAACCACTGATGTTGCCGTAATCTCTCTTGACGGAATTGTTTACAGCAAGGTGGTAAGGGTTGGTGGAGACAGGATGGATGAAACAATCCTGGCTTACATAAAAAGAAGATACAACCTTATGATTGGCGAAAGATCTTCCGAGCAGATCAAGATAGAGATCGGCTCTGCCTATCCGACTGATAGTACCTCCAGGGAGCTTGATATAAAAGGAAGGGACATGGTATCAGGGATTCCCAAAACCATCACGATAAATGAAGAGGAGATCAGGGAGGCCCTTCAGGAACCTGTCACCATAATACTCGATACAATCAAGGTAGCACTCGAAAATACCCCTCCGGAGCTTGCGGCGGATATTGTAGATACAGGCATAGTGCTTGCCGGAGGCGGTGCACTCCTGCGCGGTCTCGATCTGCTGATTAAGGAAGAGACCAGGCTTCCTGTAATAGTAGCTGACGACCCCCTCACAGCAGTTGTCAGAGGAGTGGGTAAGATGCTCGATGAAATCGATCTGCTGCAACGCGTAGCCCTGAATTGATAATGAGATGAGGAACAGACGAGTTGTTTTGCTTTTTCTGGTTGTTGTCGTTTCCGCTTCCATTATGACCTTTCAGAGCACCAAGGGACCGTTTAAGCCCCTAACTGCCCTGCAGACCCCTCTGTACCAGTTGGAGAGGGGTTTCTCTGCTGTCACGAACGTCGTCAAATCACCTTTTCGCTATTATTTCAGACTGGAAAACGAAAACCGGATACTGAAAAAGAGGATTGGACAGCTTGAGATGCGGGAACAGGAATACACGGAGCTCAAACTCGAAAACCGGAGACTAAGCACCATACTCAACATAAAGGAAACATCTCCGCATTTTATTGCAGCCGCCAGGGTTATCTCGTCAGGAATAAGACAATGGCCGGAGCTGATTATAATTGACGAGGGGACATCAAGCGGGATTAAAAAGGATATGGCAGTAAGGATACCGGAAGGACTTGTTGGGAAAACTTCAGAGGTTATGCCCGGGTTTTCAAAAGTGCTGCTTGTCACGGATGTAAACTTTTCTGTATCTGTACGGCTTCAGGATACAAGGATTGAAGGTATACTGTCAGGCAGGGGGGATGGTTCATGTATCCTTAAATATATCCCGCGGGATGAAGATATAAAGCCCGGAGCATTATTAATAACTTCAGGGCTTGACGGGGTTTTCCCAAAGGGCATTCCTGTGGGTTATATCACGGGGGTCAAGAAAGGGAGTGAACTCTTCCTTGACATTGAGGTTAAACCAATAATAAAGGCATCCATGATTGAAGAGGTCATGGTCTTTAAAAAATAGGATTTCAATTATGAACAAAACTGTAAAAAAAATCGTTTTCTGGACAATAATCGTAGCTGGAGTCTTTCTCGTACAATCTGTTGTATCAACAGAGTTAATAAAAGTGAATCTGACACTGCTGCTTGTCTATTATTTCGGTCTCAAAAAAGGTGATCTCCAGGGTGTAGCAGTCGGGATACCTGTGGGTTTCCTCGAGGATGCGCTCTCCGGACAGTTAATCGGTCCGGGAATGATGGGAAAAGGACTGGCAGGTATCCTTCCATCGTATCTCTCGGACGGCTTTTTTATATGGACTCCCCTTTTTGGAATGTTTGCGGTCTTTACCCTGACCGTCTTTGACGAAACCGTGGTATATACATCACTATCCCTCTTTTCACAGAGCCCGGCACCTTTTCGGGATTTTTTAGCCCTGACCTTTGTCAAGGCATTGATAAACGCACCCTTCGGGTGGCTGATAAGACCGGGGAAATGATAGATAAAAAGAAGACCATAACGGTTCTGGCTTATATATCCATGGCCGTTTTTGTAATATTTTTACTGAGACTGTGGCAGTTGCAGATACTGAAAGGCAGTTATTACAGAAAGCAGTCTGAGAAAAACAGGGTCAGGGTCTTCAAGATACCTGCCCCAAGGGGGATAATCTTTGACAGAAACGGTATCCCCCTTGTGAAGAATGCCCCTTATTTTATTGCCTCACTTATACCCGGCCTCTCGAAAAAGGGCCTCGATCTTTCCGGGTTGTCAAAGCTGCTTGATACATCAGTTGAAGACCTGTCCGGGAAGATGGCGAAACGAAAAAAACACGTCCTGGAACCGATAAGGCTGAAAGAGGGTTTGAGCTTTGCGCAGGTCGCCAGGATAGAGGCAAGGCGGTCTGATTTTCCAGGCCTTGTAGTAGAGACAGAGATTACGAGGGCATATCCATTCGGCAGCACCGGCGCACACCTGATCGGGTATCTGAGCCTTCCCACGGAGGCCCAGTTACGCAAGGGGCTCTTTGCCGGCACACCCAGGGGCACCTTTGTTGGACAATGGGGCGTGGAAGCGCTTTATGATAAAAGGTTAAAAGGTGTTCCCGGAAAGAGGTTTATAGAGGTAGATGCCCTCGGAAGGCAGTTGCGTACACTGAAGATAGACCCGCCGCAAAAGGGGGAGGACCTGACCCTGAGTGTTGACATCCGGACACAGAAGACGGCAGAGGAGGCATTTAAGGGAAAGGCCGGAGCACTTATGGCCCTGGACCCTCAGAGCGGTGAAGTCCTTGCACTGGTAAGCCTTCCCTCTTTTGACCCCAATCTCTTTGTGCGGGGGATATCCCAAAAGCAATGGAGGAGGCTTCAGAGACATCCAGGACATCCATTTCTGAACAGGGTGTTTCAAAGTCAATACCCTCCTGGATCCATATTCAAGATCGTTACTGCCATTGCCGCACTGGAGGAGGGGGTTGTGGATGAGAACTTTTCAGTGGATTGCACAGGTGCGATTCACGTGGGCATATGGAAATTCAGCTGCTGGAAAAGACAGGGCCACGGCAAAACAGCGCTCAGAAAGGCACTTGTTGAATCCTGCGATATCTATTTTTATGAGATCGGCAGGCTCCTCGGGATGGACAGGATTGCAAAGTATGCAAATGCACTCGGACTCGGCATAGCGCCCGGGGTCAAGCTGAGTGCTGAAAGACGGGGGTTAATCCCGACTACATCCTGGAAATTAAGAAAAAAGGGAATTCCATGGTATCTTGGTGAGACCTTTAATGCTGCAATAGGGCAGGGCTACGTCTCAATCACCCCTGCCCAGGCAGCCCTGATGATAGCTGCCATAGCAAACGGGGGTAATGTCTACAGGCCTGAGCTTATCAAGGACCAGCCCGGACCTGAACCGATAGCAAAACTCAGCCTGAGCCCAAAGACACTCAGGATAATCAGGGACTCCCTGGTAGGGGTGGTTGAGGACAGAAAAGGTACGGGCGGAACCGTAAGGTCGGAAATAGTCAGGATTGCGGGCAAGACAGGAACTGCCCAGGTCATCAAGATACCTGAAGCAGTAAAGAAGAAACTTGCAAACAAATACAGGGACCATGCATGGTTCGTTGCATACGCACCGGTTAAAAATCCTTCAATAGCCGTCTCTGTCTTTGTTGAGCACGGCGGGCATGGCGGAGAAATGGCAGGCCCTATTGCAAAGGCAACTATTGAAGCTTACATGAAATCGTCAGGATACTATGTTGAGACACCGGCTAAAAATTAATTACCAAAGCATACGGAACTTTGACTGGCTCATCTTTTCCATCCCCCTTGTCCTTACCCTCCTTGGAATAATGACGATATACAGTGCCACAAGGTCTGTCCTGGATACCCAGCCATCGTTTTATGTAAGGCAGTCAATATGGCTGTCTCTCAGCGTTATAGCACTCTTTGTCTCTGCAAGTTTTGATTACAGAAAACTTATCGGCTTTGCCTATCACCTGTACGGAATCGGCTTAATCCTTCTGTTCCTGACTATAGTGCTTGGCCATACAGGTATGGGAGCCCAGAGATGGCTCAGGATAGGGCCGGTCAGTTTTCAACCCTCGGAGATGTTCAGGATAGCTATTATAATCGTTGTTGCCAAGTATCTGAGCATAAAACGTTCACCCCTTTCAGCCTCTCCCCTCGCAACGCTCTTTTTCCTCTTTGTCCTGATCCCCTTCTGCCTTCTTTACAAGCAACCAGACCTTGGCACCGCAATAACCCTGGTCGGGATAGTTGTGTTAATGGTGCTGGTAAAGGGGGTGCAGAGACGTATTCTTGTCAGTCTGCTTCTGGTAATTGTCATCTCGCTACCCTTTGCAGGAAACATCCTGTGGGAAGGACTGAAGGATTACCAGCGCAACAGGCTGGTTGCCTTTATTGACCCGAAGGTCGATCCAAAGGGCATTGGATATCAGATTGAACAGTCCAAAATCACAATAGGCTCAGGAAAGATTTTTGGCAAGGGATATCTCAAGGGCACACAGGGACCATTCCGGTTCCTGCCCGAAAAACATACAGACTTTATATTTTCGGTCTTTTCAGAGGAGTGGGGGACAGTTGGCTCTGTTGTTGTAATCGGTCTTTATCTCCTGTTAATTATACGGGGATATGAGACTGCTTTTTATGCAAAGGATGAATTCGGTACACTCCTGGCCATCGGTATCAGCACCATGTTTCTTTTCTATGTCTTTATCAATATTGGTATGACCATGGGACTGATGCCCGTGGTAGGTATTCCGCTGCCGTTCTTCAGCTATGGCGGCACAGCACTACTCTCCAACTTCATATGTGTGGGGCTTCTGATAAATGTGAGGATGAGACGGTTTAGACTCTTTTATTAAGTCTGATTTTTTTGTTATAATT
>UOGH01000203.1_pt1 | contig 15813 bp, 13 predicted proteins | sample 1989771 | NCBI WGS metagenome assembly UOGH01 (sample SAMEA4712198, study PRJEB27164) | hydrothermal vent metagenome | biome: marine basaltic hydrothermal vent biome; feature: marine hydrothermal vent; material: mineral | place: Pacific Ocean | collected 2011-06-14/2011-07-23 | depth 1691 m | reverse complement strand
CTCGTACCGCCCGACGGCAGCGAGGATCTGGATAATGTAAATACCACAGATAAAAAGAATATCAGTATTGCGGGCATCAGGTACGGAATAGTTGTCTCGGGTGGCGGTGCAAATTTCAAAATACAGTTGCAGGATCCCGTAGCCGAGTCCTTCCCTGTGTTTACAGACTCAAATGGTAATGGTAACTGTGACGATGGCGAGGGAGTACCTGTTTACCTGATCGAAGACTACACCTATCAGGTAGTTGGAAACGTATTGCAGAGGATAAGGAGATTAAACAGTGTTACCCCTGACATTGACATTATTGCCCGGAACATTGAAGACATGCAATTTGCCATGCTGAATAATGATACGGTCAGGGTAAATATTCTTGCATCAACAGCAAGGCCTGACCCGAACTTTCAGGGAATGGGAAACCCACCTGAAACAATTGAAAACCGTAACCTGCCTGCCACCAATGACGCACTGAGAAGGAGATGGTGGCAAATGGAAGTTGCTGTGAGGAACCTGTGATGAAAAAGAGACAGACCAATAAAAACGCGAGGGAAAAACTTAATGGACAGGATGGGTTCATCCTGATTATTGCCCTTCTTTCCCTTCTGGCTTTAACAGCTATCGGGATTCTGGCAATTTCCACATCTACAACTGAAGTCATGATCGCAGGGAATACAAGGCTCAGGGAAATAGGTTTCTCCTCTGCTGATTCGGGAATTGAACTGAGTGAGCCTGTATTGAGGAATATTAACAATCTTGAGTTCACAGATATTCCTCGGGCTGAGCTGTCAGACAGAATGACGGACTTAAGTGCTGAAAGAAACTGCATATCTCAACTGGACCCGGACAGTGAAAACTTTCCAGTTAATATAGGCGGGAATACTAATGTACGTGTTGATATTGATTATGTCAACGCAGGGGACCCCGGTCCAGGGTATGCACTTGAGGAGGGGGGACCGCCGATTGTAAAGAAGACTTACATAATTAATGCAACAAGCAGTGGAGCTTCAGGCTCTGAAGCCACCGTAGGTGCGGTGTATTTCCTTATCGGTTGGTGTGACTAACATCAAGGGAGGGACCATGAAAAAACTAATCATGATCATGATAACAGCCATCTTTTTTATCCTCTTTATAAGCCTGCCTTTTGCCATGGGTGCAGAGACCATAACAGGCACGCTTTCAGGATATGGAAACGATTTTATCGTTGTAGATGGTAAAAAAATAGAACTCTGTGACGGCTACAAAATATCTGACTCCATAGATGCGGAGGAAGAAACCGGTACAGATGGCCTGATTGCTGTTGAAACAGTAACAGTCACTATTGAAAATAAATGTGCCACAGAAATCAAGGCAATTGCAGTGAGGAACTGACATGAAAAAATTACAAAAAATATATCTTCTGCTTTCAATCCTTATAATAAGCATTATGGTTCCTCAGGGGCAGGCATTCTCAGCGTCCTGCACTCCCCCAACCCTTGGAGATTATACATCCTATCCACCGTTTATTGGAAGTGTTGTCAAACCAAATGTACTTATCCTGCTCGACAACTCAGGCTCGATGTTCTTCTTTGCCTATAATTATAACGGATCTGGTACCAGTGAAGGTTTTACCCCCGGAACTGACTACTACGGGTATTTTGATCCTGACAAATGGTACGAGTACCAGAATTCAAGATTTGAAGAAACAGGCAATAAATCAGAAAGGGCAAAGATGTCGACTGAATGGGACGGGAATTTCCTGAACTGGCTCACAATGAGGAGAGTTGATATTGCCAGAAAGGTCCTTGTAGGCGGAAAGGCCGTGTCAAGGTCAGGACAGGGAAACCCCCACGACCTCCTTGGTGAACAGGCTGATTATTCCAGCAGGGGATACCTGAAGCGGTTCACCAATGCTGGAGATTACACACCCTACAGCGGGGAAAGGTGTTTCAGGTTCAACCGCGGATCAAGCAGTGTTTCAAAGTTCGGCGTTGGCCCTTCAGACGGGGATTGCTCTTACAGTAAACTGGTTACTAACGGTTATTATTTCAATGTCAAGGTCCATCTGTCTGATGAACCCCTCGGGGTTTTACAAACACTGAAGGATAAGGTGAGGTGGGGACTTGAGTTCTTTAATACCTCTGCAGGAGGACGCATAAAGACAGAGATAGACGATGGTCTTTCAAGCAGTATGATTGCTGCGATAGAGAATGAGCGTCCAAGCACCTGGACACCCCTGGCCGAGGCACTATGGACTGCAACAGGATATTTTGCCCAGGACAGCACAACCGGTGATACCGGCCCGAGATATTATACATCCAATAGTAACTCATACAGGGTGGGAGCTACTGCTGATCCGTTTAATTTTGGCACGGGATCAGGTGGACAGGCCGATTATGTCTGGTGCGCAAAGAGTTTTGTCCTTGTAATTACAGATGGAGAACCGACACAGGACCTGAAGTTGCCAACAGGGATTGAAGGATATTATCCTGAGTATACAGATAATAATGATCCGGTCCCCTCATGGGCCGGAGCCGACTATTTCTGGTCATCAAATGGTTCTCATTATGTAGATGACATCGCTCTCTGGAGCCGTGCTGATGTCTCAAACGGCAAGTACAGAGATCTGCGACCCGACCTTGACGGAGACCAGTATATTACATCGTATTTCGTATACGCAGCCTTCAGCGGCGGGTCCCCTGACGGTCGTCAATTGCTGAAAAATGCGGCAAAAAATGGCGGGTTTGAAGACCTGAACGGAGACTTTCTTCCGGATATACCACAGGAGTACGACAAAAACGGAGACGGAGACCCTGATAATTATTTTGAGGCCCAGGAAGGATATGCCCTTGAAAATGCCCTTATTAATGCACTCACCGGCATCCTCAGCCGCGTCCTTTCAGGAACAGCAGTAAGCGTACTTACAACAACAGGTGAAGGTGAAGGCGCAGTTTATCAGGCTTTCTTCTATCCATCAAAGATGGAGGGACTCAATGAGGTAAAATGGCTCGGCTACCTCCAGGGATTATCGGTTGATTCCTATGGAAATCTGAGAGAGGATACTAATGGTAACAAAAGCCTTGACCTCGAAACAGATCTAATCATACGGACATGGTTTAATGAGGCAGAAAAAAAGGTCATGGTCGACCGGTTTAAAGATACAGATAAAAATGGATTCTTTGACTGTATTGATTCGGATGGTGACGGCAGGATCAATACCAGCACATGCACAAATGACCAGAAAGTTGACTCTATAGACTTCAATGATATAACCCCGATGTGGGAGGCGGGAAGGCTTCTCTTTGAAAGAGACCCGGTTAACAGAAAAATCTACACTACAGAGGACGGATCAACACTCCTCACAAACGGATTCTCTGCTTCCAACTCCTCTACCCTCAGGCCATTTTTGAGGGCGGCAGACAACACAGAGGCAGAGAATATTATCAACTGGATACGTGGAGACGACCTCAGTGGTGTAACCGACTCAGGCCATCCTGACGGATACAGGTCAAGAACCCGCACCATTGACGGGAATACAGGCACATGGAAATTAGGGGATATAATCTATTCCACACCCACAAGCGTGGCACGGCCCAATGAGAAGTTTTATATTTATGACAACACATATGCAGCTTTCAGGAACAAATACTATAACAGGAGAACCGTTGTCTATGCAGGAGCCAATGACGGTATGCTCCACGCTTTTAACGGCGGATTTTATGACAAACAAAACGACGCCGGTGCGAGTATCAACAAGTTCTGTGTTGGCGGGGACAGCAACAGTGACGGGATTATCAGCGATTCTGAATGTTCATCAGGCACTTACCAGCTTGGCGAAGAGATATGGTCATTTATCCCACGGGACCTGTTGCCACAACTCAAGTGGCTTACTGACCCTGATTACACCCATGTATATTATGTGGATCTGAAACCGAGGATTGCCGATGTAAGGATTTTTGATCCAGCAGACGATGCCCATCCGGGTGGATGGGGAACGATCCTGATAGGCGGAATGCGATATGGAGGCAAGCCGCTATGTGTAACAGACGACTTTGGCTCGGGACTGGAAACAAGGACTTTCAGGTCAACATATTTTGCACTGGATATTACTGATCCTGAAAAGGAACCAACTCTCCTGTGGACGTTCACTGATGACAACCTCGGCTTTACCTCTGTCTATCCGGCTATTGTCAGAATAGGCGCAGAAAAATGGTTTACAGTCTTTGGCTCAGGACCGACAACAGATGTCAAATGTTCGCGCAGCACGAAAGGATCGGTCTACGTACTTGATTTAACGGGGTCGTATGGCGTGGTTTCCGACTGGAAACTCTCAGAGAATTACTGGAAAAAAACCCCGGCTGGCAATAACAATTCCTTTATGGCTGATGCCATTTCTGTGGATGTAAACAGCGATCAATCCTCTGATGTGGTCTATATCGGCACGGCATACGAGCAGGGAAACGCCTTGCGGGGCAGGATGTTAAGGCTGGTTACACAAAACAGTACTGATCCCGCTACCTGGACTCTCTCAACACTTTATGACCCGGGCAAGCCTGTGACAGCTTCACCTTCTGCATCACTGGATGGAGACGGTAACCTGTGGGTATTCTTCGGCACCGGTAAATTCCTTGACCAGTCAGACAAGGTAAACACCGATCAGCAGGCTTTTTACGGAATAAAAGACGTTTGCAAACCCTGGGTTTCCGGAAACTACTCATGCACTGATACTGTCAACCAGGGAGACCTGATCAATGTAAGCAATGCCATTGTCTCTACCGGAGGAGGCACCATAGCAGGTGTTTCAGGCGTTGCAAACTGGACAGAGTTAACAAGTGAGATCAATTCATCCAATGGCTGGTATATAGACTTCCCGATCTCCGGAGAAAGGAGCTTTGTAAAACCCCTGGTCATGGGAGGTCTCGTTGCCTGGGCAACTTATATGCCTGAAACTAATCTCTGTTCTCCTGAAGGAGAGAGCAATGTTTACGTTGTATACTATGAGACCGGAACCGCCTTCAGAAATCATGTATTTGTAGAAGATAAGGGAACAGAAAAATCCACTGTTGACAGGAGAAAAAGCATCGGTAAGGGGGCACCTTCAAGCATCGTTGGAATGATAACAAAACGAGGTACCCTTAAAGGTTTTGCACAGACATCAACAGGCGAGATTAAAGAGTTTGAACTCGATGCTCCAATTAAGCCTTACAACTATATACAGCGCTTCAAAAGAGGCGGAATTCAGTAGCTAAAAGCGGCTTCAACCCCAAACCTCCTCCTTATAAAGCCCCGCCCCGTAAGGGGCGGGGTTCTTTTTTTATCTTTTTATCTTATTCCCCGGAATTAACAATCTCAAGAGAAGAGAAAAAATAGCCAATCTCATATTTTGCAGACTCAGGGGAGTCTGAACCATGGACTATATTCCTCTCGATATCAGAGGCTAAATCCGCCCTTATTGTCCCCTTGGCAGCCTCATTTGGGTTGGTGGCTCCCATTAGCCCCCTTACCCTTGATATGGCATCCTCACCCTCCAGGACCATCACAACAATAGGTCCCTCGGACATGAAATCAGTAAGACTTTCATAAAACGGTCTCTCCTTATGGACTATATAAAAACCCTTTGCCTCATTCCTGCTCATCCTTATCATCTTGAGAGCTGCAACCCTTAATCCGTTTTTTTCAAACCTGCCAACCACCTCTCCAATAAAATTATTCTTGACCCCGTCAGGCTTAACAATTGAAAGCGTCCTCTCCATATACTGATTCCTCCTCATTTTTTAATTAGCCACAGACTTCTACTGACCAAAATACTGATTTTTCACCGCATAGAGCACAGAGTTCGCAGAGAAATCATAAACAGTCAATAATCAATCGTCAATCGTCAATTACTAATCCTATCTTCTCAATAAGTTCCTTTACTGCCTGAACTGATCTTTCAAAGAAGACCTTCTCATTCCCTTCAAGCTGAAGCTCTATAATCCTCTCAACACCTTCAGAGCCGACAACAACAGGCACACCTGCATAGAGTCCGTCAATCCCGTATTCACCGTTTAGACGGACTGCTGCCGGCACCACCCTCTTCTCGTCAAGCAGTATAGCCCTGACCATCTGGAAGGCAGAGGCTGCCGGTGCATAATATGCACTCCCGGTTTTAAGGAGCGCAACTATCTCTGCTCCACCGTTTCTTGTCCTCTCACTCAATGATTCGATCTTCCCGGCATGGAGCAGGTCTGTTATCGGCACTCCCCTCACTGTTGTATATCTTGGCATGGGAACCATCTGGTCTCCGTGACCACCCAGAACAAGGGCGTCGACATCCTGAGGTGAAACGCCTAATTCTTCTGCAACAAACGTCCTGAACCTGGCCGCATCAAGGACACCACCCATTCCCATAACCCGCTCAGCAGGGAAACCGGTCGTTGCCCGGCATAACTGGGCCATTACATCCATGGGGTTTGTCACAACAATGACAATGCTATCCGGGCAATATTCTGCTATCCCCTTACTGACAGTCCTGACAACCCCGGCATTTATATTCAGCAGGTCATCCCTTGACATGCCGGGCTTTCTTGCAGCCCCTGCGGTAATCACGACTATATGGGAGCCGGCGATATCCTTTAAATCATTAGCACCCCTGATATTAACGCTGACATCCCACAGCGGAGATGCCTCCATCATGTCCAGGGCCTTGCCCTGAGGCATCCCCTCAACAATATCATACAGAACAACATCAGACAGGCCCGACTGCACAATAAGCTGTGCAAGCGTAGCTCCCACATTTCCTGCCCCGATAACTGTAACCTGTTTTCTCATTTCACTCACCGTCTCCGTCTCATTTTTTAGTAATAGCTCACCGCAGCACGCAAAGAACGCAGAGAAAACCATATAAGAAAATAAGCCAGGAATATTAAAACTTGAAAAAATCTTATTTCTTATCTAAAAATCTCTGCGGTAAATATATCAGTGCGTCATTTTCTCAATAATTGCATCCGCCACCTCCGAGGTACCAACAGCAGTGGGGTCATCAGCAGCAGGTTTCATATCATAGGTCACGCTCTTGCCTTCTTCTATAACCTCTGCAACGGCTGTCTCAAGACGCCCGGCAGCCTCACGCTCACCTATATGACTCAGCATCATCACTCCCGAGAGGATCATGGCAAGCGGGTTCACCTTGTTCAGTCCCTTATATTTGGGAGCACTGCCATGGGTAGGCTCAAAAACAGCTATATCCTTTCCTATATTGGCCCCGGGGGCAAGCCCCAGTCCCCCGATAAGACCGGCGGCAAGGTCTGAAACGATATCTCCGTAAAGGTTCGGCAGGACAAGGACATCATATAATTCAGGCTTCTGCACAAGCTGCATGCACATATTGTCAATAATCCTGTCCTCAAACCCGATATCAGGGTAATCTGCTGAAACCGTCCTTGCCACATCAAGGAAGAGCCCGTCAGAGAACTTCATGATATTCGCCTTATGCACTGCGGTAACCTTTTTCCTTCCATGGGCCCTGGCATACTCAAATGCAAACCTGACAATTCTCTCGGTACCAAACACGGATATAGGCTTGATGCTTATGCCTGAGTCTTCCCTTATCCGCTTCTGAGCAGCCTTTTCAATGTAATCGATCAAACCCAATGCCTCCTGAGAGCCCTTGGCAAATTCAATACCGGCATAAAGGTCTTCGGTGTTTTCTCTTACAACTACAAGGTTTAGCCCTTCAAATTTAGTCCGTGCACCCTTAAAAGCCCTGCACGGTCTCAGACATGCATAGAGGTCGAGGGTCTGTCTCAATGTAACATTGACACTCCTGAACCCCTTGCCGACAGGTGTGGTAACAGGCCCCTTGATGGCAACCCTGTTCTTCCTTATTGATTCAATAACACGCTCGGGAAGGGGAGTTCCCTCGCTCTTGTAAACATCCTCACCGGCCTCCTGCACATCCCACTCTATCGGGACACCGGTTGCCTCTATAACCCTGACCGTGGCCTCTGATATCTCGGGACCAACACCGTCACCCGGAATAAGCGTTATCCTGTGCATCAGAAGTTCACCGTCAGAATTTTCTTGACCACTTCCGGATAGGAAGCAATAAACCTCAACTCATCATCGGTCAGTGGTTTCTGTGTATGAAGATTTGCATACTGAACCAGCTCGAGTACTCTCCTCGCCTCTTCATCGCTTTTAAAATGGATACCCAACCCGTCGTAGACATGACGGAAGCCTTTAACTCCACCATAGGCCCCTGTAGTTATCACCCTGCCTGACTGAAGCAGGTCAGGCTCTCCCCTGCCGACATCTTCAGGGTCATAGAGTTCATAATTGCGCCTGTCCTTTAATGCGCCGTCGGCATGAATTCCGGACTCATGGGCAAAGGCATTGGCCCCGACACCGGCCTGTGTAATCGGTATGGGTATGTTAAAGGCATACGAGGCATATTTTGCAATCCTCCAGGCCATCTTCAGATTGACCCGTTCGTCAAGCGGGGCCCTCTCCCTGAGACCTGTTGAGAACTTCAAGGCCAGCATGGTGGATACCAGATCGGCATTCCCGGCCCTTTCGCCATAACCGTTTATTGTAGTATTTATATATGTATGCATACCGCTCTCTATCGCTGCCCTTGCCCCTGCAACAGAGACGGCCTCGGCCATGCCAAGATCATTATGACAGTGCATCTCTATCGGAAACTTTGTGGCAGCGGAAAGGGCATTAATCCTCTCATAAATTGTTATGGGGTCATCTGCACCAAGGGTATCACAGTAACGGAACCTGTCAGCCCCGGCCTCCTTACCGGCAATAACAAACTCTATAAGACGCTCCAGCTCCGTCCTTGAAGCATCCTCCGCATTAATACCGACTGTCTCGGCACCAAGGGCCTTTGCAGTCTTCAAGGCCTCAATCGTTGTCTTCAGAAGGTCCTTAAAAACCTTTCTCCCCTGAAATTTTCCCTGTATCATTATCTCGGAGGTTGAGATCGAGATATTGATATGTTTCAGTCCCGGGCAATTCTTGAAAGAGAGTTCCACGTCCTCAGGAACAGCCCTGCACCACCCCTCAAGATGGAGACTCTTTATCCGTCCCACACGTGCGAGCTCTATGTTGGCATTGATATAGTTTATCTCATGTTTCAGGGTTGGAAAACCAACCTCGCTCTGATATACACCCATCTCGTCAAGATAGAGGTTTATCATGGTCTTTGAAAGCTTTGGAAGCAAAATCCTCGATGTCTGAACGCCATCACGGTTGGTGACATCAATCAGGTAAACCTTTCCTTTTTCAGTCATATATATCTCTCCCTCTTTAATATTTATTTTTTTCTTTAAATTACTGCCAGGAAATCACCGAGCCCAACGCAGGAGGTACTTTAACACTGTTTCTTATCCATTCTCAGGATTGAATAATAATTATACAATATTTCTTTTCTTGACTTCAATGCTTTTGGTTATTTATGATAATTTCCAGTGTCGTTGTCTATAAACCTCAAATTGACACCAGAAACAGAACACTAAATAATATTATGTCTTCAATGAAAATTGCCATTGCTTGTGACCATGCTGGTCTGGAACTAAAGGAAAGCATTAAGACACTGCTCCAGAGATTCGGGATAGATACCCTGGACTATGGAACAGGTGATAACTGCTCTGTTGATTACCCTGATTATGGTGAGAGGGTATCAGATGCTGTCTCAACAGGAGAGATTGAAAGGGGTATCCTGATATGCGGCACGGGACTTGGCATGTCAATTGTTGCCAATAAATTTCCGGGTGTACGTGCAACACTCTGCCACAACCCCCTTACTGCCAGGATGGGCCGTCTCCATAATGATTCAAACGTTCTTGTCCTTGGTGCAAAAATAATAGATGATGAGATTGCTGCAGAGATAGTAAGTATATGGCTTAAAACCCCTTTTGAAGGCCAGAGGCATTCAAGGAGACTTGAAAAGATTTCAATAATAGAAACAAAACTCAACGAAGGAAACAAGAAGTAATGAAGGAGCAGAGATGAGTCTTGAATCATTGAAAATTGTTGACCCCGATGTTTATGATGCGGTTATTAACGAGACAGAGAGAGAGAAAAACAAGATACTTCTTATTGCCTCGGAAAACTATGCCTCACAGGCAGTCCTTGAAGCGCAGGGCTCTGTCTTTACAAACAAATACGCCGAGGGTTATCCTGGCAGGCGGTATTATGGTGGCTGCGAATTTGCCGATCAGGTCGAAGACCTCGCAATTCAGAGGGCAAGGGAACTCTTTGGAGCAGAGCACATAAATGTACAGCCCCACTCAGGGACACAGGCCAATATGGCCGTCTACTTCTCTGCCCTTAAGCCAGGAGATACTGTACTTGGAATGAATTTGAACCATGGAGGACACCTTTCTCACGGAGCCTCTGTAAACTTTTCAGGTTTTTTATATAATCCGGTAACTTATGGTGTAAATAAAGACGGCTATATTGATATGGATGAAGTCAGGGACCTTGCAAGGAAACATCGTCCGGGGCTCATAATAACAGGTGCAAGCGCATACTCAAGGATAATCGATTTCAGGGCATTTGCCGATATAGCCAATGAGGTAGGAGCCTACCTGCTTGCTGATATTGCCCACATTGCCGGACTTATTGCCGCAGGGGTACATCCCTCACCATTTCCCTATTCGGATTTTGTTACAACAACCACCCACAAGACCCTCAGGGGACCCCGTGGAGGAATGATTATGTGCAGGGCGGAGTTTGCAAAGAAAATAGATAAAATGATATTTCCCGGCACACAGGGCGGCCCTCTTGTCCATGTCATTGCTGCAAAGGCGGTAGCCTTTAAAGAGGCACTGACCGGGGAGTTTAAAAGCTATCAGAGAAAGGTTGTGGACAACGCCAAAAGGCTTTCAGCAGAGCTTGTTCAAAAGGGTTTTGATATAGTCTCAGGCGGAACAGACAACCACCTGATGCTCGTTGACCTTACAGTAAAGGGCATTACCGGCAAGGATGCAGAAACAAGCCTTGATATAGCCGGGATAACTGTCAATAAAAACTCGATACCCTATGACGAAAAGCCCCCGACAATAACCAGTGGAATAAGGCTTGGCTCCCCTTGCGTAACCACCAGGGGAATGGCTGAGGAGGAGATGGCGGAGATTGCCTCCATTATTGATGAGGTTATAAATAATTCAAAAAATGAGGAGGAGCTGAGGGTCTTGAAGGAACGTGTGCTTACGCTCTGTAACAGGTTCCCCATTTACTGAAATGATATGCTCAGATCCAGCAATAAATGGTTGTTGGCAGGAATATGATAGGTTCTTCACTCATTCTCGACGGACATCGTGTCCATCTCCGAGGAATTTTCGCAATTCACCATCCCGGATATATATAACACAGAGGCACTGAGACACAGAGATTTCAACTAAAATTCTAACTTAAACCCCTGAAATTATTATTTAGAATCTGTGTATAAAGTCTATCAGTTGTTGTTTTTCTGTCTTTCTCTGTGACTCTGTGTCTCAGTGGTTAATTATTTTATCAAAGTTAAGACTGTCTTATTGGAGTCAAAACAATGAAATGTCCATTCTGCGGTAATTTAGATGACAGGGTTATAGATTCACGAATGAGTAAGGAGGGGGATCTCATCCGGAGGCGGCGGGAATGTCTTGGGTGTGAACGTCGCTTTACCTCATATGAGCGGATTGAGGATGTTTTGCCGATGGTGGTTAAAAAGGATGCCCGAAGAGAGGCTTTTGAGCGGTACAAGATACTGTCAGGTCTGAAAAAGGCATGTGAAAAGAGACCCATTTCAACTGAAACCCTTGAAGGCATAGTTGACGGAATTGAAAAAAAACTCCTTGAGCTGGGGGTAAAAGAGATACAGAGCACATGGATAGGAGAGGAGGTTATGAATGCCCTGAAGGAACTTGACAAGGTTGCATACGTCAGGTTTGCCTCTGTTTACAGGCAGTTTAAGGACATAAACGAGCTCATGGATGAGGTAAAAAGCCTTTTTGAGACAAAGGGCAAATCGGATAAAAACTAAACACCTTTTTTCAGCAAGGCCCTTGCCTTCCAGGCCCATTTCCTGTCCACTTTGCGCTTGAATCGGGGAGCAGCTTTAAAGACCTCCACTGATTTCTTCAGATAACGTATGCCTTCTTCCTTCATGCCCAGCTTCAGTTTGACCAGGCCCATCTGATAAAGCCCCCTTGAACTATAAGAGGTTATCTTCTCAAAACTCTCGAGCAGCGGCAGTGCCATTTTGTAATCCTTGTTATCGATAAAAACCTCAGCCATTAAAAGATACGGCTCTCCATATTTGAGGTTTGGCGAAGCCTCCAGGGCAGCGTCAACATATTCCCTGCCTTTCCGTATATCACCGTTTTTTGCGATCGAGATGCCATAATAATAGTTGAATTCAGGATCATCAGACATCTTGTTTGCAGCTCTTTCAAAATACTCAACGGCCTTTCCGTATTTTTTCTTTTCAAACATAAATATGCCGAGTTCTTTCAGAGACCTGGCATCATGAGGATTTATCGCTACAATCCTCCGGAGTTCATTTATTCTTCCCGCTGTCCTGAATGCCTTTAAAGGGTCGGGGACAAAGCCGAAATAAGTACGGTCTATAGTGAAAGATATGAGGAGTATCACCAGAAGCGCGATGATCGGATTTCCCAGCATCCAGTAGAGGATATAGAAAAGGAAGAACTTGCTCATCATCTGTTTTCTCCCTGTACACGCATTGTATTCCTCTGTATGACGCCGGTCCCTTTTTCCCTTCGTATCAGGTCATTCTTCCTCACTCCATCCGGAACCCTGATAAATATCATATCCCCGTTTCTTGCCGAGTTTATATCTGTCCCGTCTTTATCCTTCATCAAGCCGACTTTAAAGGTTTTTTCTTCCAATCCAGGGGAAAGGTATTCAACAGGGTCCCCGGAATCAAGCCTGTTCCTCAGGCCAATGCTTGCGGTATCGCCGTCGAGATCAAGGATGGTCCCAACAAGTTCATGGCTCATTCTATAGCCTTCACCATCAAAATTATAATCTTCGTCAGGCTGTTTACCAAAAAACATGCCTGTTGTATATCCCCTGCTGCTGAGCATCGAGAGTTCCCTCAGCCATCCCGGATTCACTCTGTACGCGCCGTCATCTTTCAGGGAATCAAGTGCCTCCCTGTAAATCTTTACAACGCCTGCAATATAATTTATACCCTTCATCCTGCCCTCTATCTTGAGACTGTCAATGCCGGCCTCCGCAAGAACGGGCAGGTGTTCGATCATGCAAAGGTCTTTTGAACTCATTATGAAGGTGCCCCTGTCGTTTTCAAATACAGGAAAGTATTCTCCGTCTCTTTTCTCTTCCATCAGGACATAGTTCCATCTGCAGGAATTCGTGCATTGACCCATGTTGGCGCTCCTGGACGCGAGAAAGCTGCTGATATAACACCTCCCGGAATAGGAGATACACATTGAGCCGTGGACAAACACCTCCAGGCCCACAGATGTTTTCCGGCGTATCTCTTTTATTTCACCTACAGACAACTCCCGTGAAAGCACAAGCCTCCCGGCACCCATACCTTCCCAGAAGAGCGCTGATTCAATATTGGTGATATTGGCCTGGGTGCTTATGTGAATCTCTATTTCAGGAGTCTTTTTTTTGAACATCATGAAGAGGCCGGGATCGGAAAGGATTACAGCGTCAGGCCTTACTTCCCTGAGGAGCTCAATATGTTCCTCAATCCCTGCCAGGTCACGGTTATGCGGAAAAATATTGACCGTCACATATGCCTTCACACCTTTTTCGCGAGCATAGAAAACGGCTTTCCTTAGCTCACCGTCAGTAAAGTTTCCAGCCTTGCCTCTCAGGCTGAACCTTGAATCCCCGAGATAGACGGCATCAGCGCCGTAATGAATTGCGGTCTTGAGTTTTTCAAAATCCCCTGCAGGGGCAAGCAGCTCCGGAACCTTCATATCTGTCATAACATCAGGATCATGAACTCCGGGGTTTATCCAGGGAAACCTTTATGCTCCGGCACTTCTCCAACGCAAGCCTTGCAAGCTCGTCGCATCTCTCATTCTCCATATGCCCGTTGTGTCCTTTTACCCAGACCCAGTCTATCTCATGCTGCCTGGATGCTTTAAGCAGTCTTTCCCATAAATCCCTGTTGAGGACTTCCTTCTTTTGGGAGTTCTTCCAGTTCTTTTTTATCCAGTTGTCTATCCATTTGGTCATTCCCTTAACCACATAAGTCGAGTCTGTAGTGATCCTGATCCTGCAAGGCTTTTTCAGTGCCTCCAGGGCAGTAATCACCCCGAGTAGCTCCATCCTGTTATTTGTGGTCATCTCTTCACAGGCAGACAATTCCCTGACTTTTTTACCTGATTTTAATATGGCTCCAAATCCCCCGACACCAGGATTACCGCTGCACGCACCGTCCGCGTATAACTCTACAAATGGTTTCTCATCATCTCTCATAACTATATATTTTACCCTTTTGATGTTATTAATTCCAAATCCGGTTGATTTTCAGAGATTCTGAAATAATACTGAAACAAGTTCAGCACAGGATTCAGAATGACATATATGCTGTATTATGATTTGACTATAAAGAGTAAAAGTTAAGCTATTTTCAGACAGGATAATCAGGATGATGATAAAAACAGAATGTAATGGTTTAGCTATGCAGTGCTAATAGCTTAAACTTAAAGAGAAAAAACATGTTGTTTCCGGCTAAGAAGCTGGCTGACAGGCAAGCTAACAGGCTAACAGGCTGGCAGGAACCGGGTGAGTCGGGGGGATGAAAAAATTCCTGTGGTTTTTATATAACACTCTGTAATATAATAGGATGTTCAAAAACAAACAATAAATCTATCTGAGGAGGTTTTTTTATGATCAAGGTCTACTATGATAAAGATGCAAACCCTGAGGTACTTAAGGGGAAGAAAGTCTGCATAATGGGTTATGGCAGTCAGGGACATGCCCACGCCAACAATCTCCGTGACAGTGGTATGGATGTAGTCATCGGCATCAGGAAGGGCGGAAGCTGGGCAAAGGCCGAGGCCGCCGGCTTTACAGTTATGACCCCTGCTGAGGCGGCAAAGGTGTCAGACATTATAATGATACTCCTGCCGGATGAGTACCAGGCAGAGATTTACAGGAATGAGATCGCCCCGAATATGAAACAGGGAGCATATCTTACCTTTGCCCATGGGTTTAACATCCATTTTGGCCAGATAACACCACCCCCTGACACCAATGTCTTCATGGTTGCCCCAAAAGGACCGGGACATCTGGTGAGGAACGAGTATACAAAGGGAAGCGGTGTGCCCTGCCTCATAGCCATACATCAGGACCCTTCAGGCAACACAAAGGATATCGGGCTTGCCTATGCCTCTGCCATAGGAGGAGGAAGGGCCGGAATTATTGAGACCACTTTCAGGGAAGAGACCGAGACAGACCTCTTTGGTGAACAGGCGGTCCTCTGCGGGGGTGTTTCCGCACTAATACAGGCCGGCTTTGAAACACTCGTAGAGGCTGGCTATGCACCGGAAATGGCATATTTCGAGTGTCTCCATGAGGTTAAGCTGATAGTCGACCTTATATACGAGGGGGGTATCTCGAATATGCGCTACTCTATAAGCAACACAGCCCAGTATGGCGACATCACAAGGGGGCCAAGGGTCATAAATGCGGCTGTTAAGGCAGAGATGCAAAAGATTCTCTCGGAGATTCAGTCGGGCGAGTTCGCCAGGGAATGGATACTGGAGTGCAGGGCTGACAAACCCGTATTCAACGCCCTTACACAAAAGGGCAAGGAACACCCGGTAGAGGAAGTGGGCAGCCGCCTCCGCAGCATGATGCCGT
>UOGH01000043.1_pt1 | contig 16472 bp, 14 predicted proteins | sample 1989771 | NCBI WGS metagenome assembly UOGH01 (sample SAMEA4712198, study PRJEB27164) | hydrothermal vent metagenome | biome: marine basaltic hydrothermal vent biome; feature: marine hydrothermal vent; material: mineral | place: Pacific Ocean | collected 2011-06-14/2011-07-23 | depth 1691 m | reverse complement strand
ATCTGTGAAATCTGTGAAATCTGCGGAAGAGGGACCTGGTTTTCAGGCTTTTAAAAAACTATGATATTTATTGCTGGCGCAACAGGTTTTGTAGGCAGACACCTTATCAGGAGTTTAAGCTCTGGTGAGTTCAGGGTAAGATGCCTTGTAAGGTCTGAAGAAAGAGGAAAGTTATGCTCGTCCCTTGGCTTTGAGACCTCTAAAGGTGACATTACCGACAGGGAGAGTTTGAAGGGAACGCTTGAAGGGATCAGGATTGTCACTCATCTCGTCGGAATTATTAAGGAGCAGGGAGAGAGCACTTTTGACAAGGTACATATTGAAGGAACAAGAAACCTTGTTGATGAGGCGAAATCCTCTAATGTCGAGCACTTCTTCTTTCAGTCAGCCCTTGGGGCAGACCTTCGGTCCCCTTTTAAATACCTGAAGACAAAGGCCGAAGCTGAAGAGATAGTAAAAGACTCCGGAATCCCATATACCATATTCCGGCCCTCGTTAATAATAGGCCCGGGGGATGGATTTACAAAAAGCATAAAAGAACTGCTAAAACTTGGCCCTGTGGTGCCTGTGCCAGGGGATGGAAAGGCAAGGTTTCAGCCAATATTCATTGATGACTGGGTCAGTTGTTTCTTAAAGATTATCGACAGTCAGAATTTTAAAAACCAGGTCCTTGAGTTTGGAGGCCCCGAGCATCTGAGTTACAACGAGATATTGAAGATCATAATGAAGGAGATGGGTATAAACAAACCCATTGTACATATCCCCCCAACTATCACAAAGGCCGGTCTCCCCTTTATGCAGGCCTTCAGGTCACTTGGCAGGACATTTGGAATGAAAATGCCTGATGTAAGTGCTGAGCAGATCGACCTTCTTCAGCTTGACAATATTACCGTTACGGAGTCGGTAGAACAACTGTTTGGTTTCAGGCCTATGGGGTTTGAAGAGGCTATTAAGAAGGCCCTTATGGATCAACCAGACAAGACCTGAAGTTCATTGTGTTCAGATGACAGATAGCCAGGGCCAGGGCATCAGCACCGTCCGGAGGGGGCTCCTCATCAAGGGAGAGTATCGTCTTCACCATCTTCTGGACCTGCCTTTTTTCAGCCCTGCCATATCCTACAACCGCCTTTTTTATCTCATTGGGACTATACTCATGTAAAGCCACACCTTCTTCAGCCACGGCAAGCAATATGACACCCCTTGCATGGCCAAGGTGAAGCGCTGCTTTTACTCCCTTTGCAAAAAAGACCTTCTCTATAGCCGCCTGCTCCGGTTCATACAGCCTCATGATATCCCTGATATCTTCATGCAGATGCTTCAATCTTATATGCAGAGGCTCTTTTTTGGGAAGGGCTATTACACCTGAACCTACATGCAAAAGGTTCTTGCGATCATCCTGCTCTATAACTCCATATCCGCAAAAAATACTTCCTGGGTCTATCCCTACAATCCTGATATCTCACCTCACATGCAGATTTACAATACTTATTCAGCGCAATCGTTTCCTGGGCACTTCAAAGAGTATCTCGTCAACCATCTGACAGAGTATATGCCCCAGAGTTATATGTACTTCCTGAATCCTCGGGGTATCAGTTGAGGCAACCACAAAAGCATAGGCGGATCTGGAAGCCATTCTGGTACCCTTTTCACCGGTAAATGATATTGTAACCAGCTTCTTTTTCTTTGCTACATCAAGAGCCTTGTGGATATTTTTAGATGCCCCGCTCGTACTGATGGCAATAACAATATCGCCCTCTTCGGAGAGACTTTTCAACTGACGGGCAAATACTTCAGAATAATCATAGTCATTGGCAATAGCCGTCAATACAGCAACATCGGTATTCAGGGCAATAGCAGGCAGGCCGGGTCTTTCTCTCTTAAAGCGGTTTATAAATTCCGCTGCAATATGTGAGGCATCGGTGGCTGAGCCCCCGTTGCCAAAGAGTATAAGCTTTTTCCCATCATTAAAGGCATCGGCAATAACCTTGGAGACCTGGATTATGTTGTCAATATTCTCATCAAAAAACTGTTTCTTTACCTCAAGGCTGTCCCGAACCGCCTTCAGAATTGATTCTTTCATCAAGTATTACTCCTTACAGACTTATCGTTAAACGGTAACGGTTACGAGGCCCGTTTTCCCGCACTTATACGGATTACGTTGTTCGTGTCTTTAACCGTAACCGTCAGACGCCTTACGATACTGGCTTCGTAACCCTTTAACGTTACCGCCCTATCTTTAAACGGTTAACGATATAGTAAAACACGCATTTGTGCGAAATTCAGACCTACCTGGTAATCCTTTAAAGTAGGTGGACCTTTTTTGCCACAAGCAAAAATAATTAAGGAAAAGACCACCAGTAAAGATAATGCTGCTATTCTTGCCATATATCCCATTTCAGGTTATTATTATAAAACTAATTTGCTTTTTTCTTGATTTTTTCATCGTAAAACTCAAAAACATCTTTCAGCCTCGCGATTACTTCAAGATTCCTCTCAATTTTAAAAAACTAAAGTCTCTTTTTGTTTCTTATCTTGAGGTCATCTCGAAGGCATCGTGAAGCTCAAAAACTTCTTTTAGCCTCTCGATTACCTCAAGATTTCTCTCGATTTCTTAAAAACCAGGAATATCATCTTCTTGTTTCTTATCTTGAGGTTATCTTGAAGGCATCGTGAAGCTCAAAAACTTCTTTTAGCCTCACGATTACCTCAATCTTTCCTTTATAACACTATAACGCTTTCCTTAGTCTGTCAATCTGCCTTCTTACCTCATCCGGGGATGTGCCTCCCCTTGATTTCCTTCTCTTCACAGCCTTCTCAACAGTAAGCAGTTCAAAAATGTCCTCGCCTATCAAAGGTGAAAACCCTTTGAACTCATCAAGCGTCAATTCATGAAGTTCCGAGTCTTTGTCAATGGCATGTCTGACGATTCTTCCTGTAACCTCATGGGCATCACGGAAGGGCAGACCCTTTCCAACCAGGTATTCAGCAAGGTCAGTGGCAAGCGAATAACCCCCGGCTGCTGTCTCCTGCATCCTCTTTTTATTAAACCTGACCCTTGGCAACATCTCGGCAAGTATGGTCAGAACGCTGTTAAGGGTATCAACAGTATCAAATACCGGTAGTTTGTCCTCCTGCATATCCCTGTTATATGCAAGGGGGAGGGCCTTCATTGTTGTTAAAAGACCTATGAGTGCACCATAAACTCGACCGACTTTCCCCCTTATCAATTCTGCCACATCCGGATTCTTCTTCTGCGGCATTATACTTGAACCAGTTGTAAAAGCATCAGGAAGCTCAATAAAGGAAAACTCCTCTGTTGACCAGAGGACAAGCTCTTCTGCCATCCTGCTGAGATGAAGCATCAGGATTGAGCCGATGGATAGAAACTCAAGGGCAAAATCCCTGTCCGAAACTGCATCCATGCTGTTGCCGGCAATCCTCTTAAACTTCAGAAGTCTTGCAACATAGGCCCTGTCTATCGGCAAGGTGGTACCGGCAAGGGCACACGCTCCAAGGGGAAGGGTATTGATCCTCCTGAGAGCATCCTGAAGTCTTTCCCTGTCACGTTGAAACATCTCGACATATGCAAGAAGATGATGCCCGAGTGTCACGGGCTGAGCCCTCTGAAGGTGAGTATATCCCGGCATTATCGTATCTGCATGTCTTTGGGCAAGCCTCAAAAGAACCCTTTGCAGCTTTTTTATTGTCTTTATGAACCCCTCCACTTCGGCCCTGAGATAAAGCCTCAGGTCAAGGGCAACCTGGTCATTGCGGGAGCGGGCTGTGTGAAGCTTGCCCCCGGAAGGCCCGATCTTCTTTATGAGTGCAGCCTCTATATTCATGTGTATGTCCTCAAGGTCCTGCCGAAAACGAAACTTGCCTGCTTCTATTTCAGATGCTATCTCCTGCAGGCCTGTAATAATCCTGTCCGCATCATCCCCTGAAATTATTCCCTGACGGGCAAGCATCCGTGCATGCGCAATACTGCCCTGAATGTCGTAAGGCCAGAGCCTCCAGTCAAAGGATATGGACTCGGTAAATGCCTCGACACTGCCGGCAGTCTTCTCTTTAAACCTTCCAGCCCAGGCTTTCTTCATTCCTCTATCTCCAGGGACAAGCAAACCGTACAAATACCGGATTCGTTGATTAAAGTTCTGGCATTGTTCATATTTCGTTATCCTCCGTTGAAGTCCGGTATTTTCAGACAGGATTAACAGGATACTTTTTAAATCCCGACACTCCTTCCAAATCCTTACCCTTGAACCCATCGTAAAGCTACAAAACTTCTTTTCAGCCTCTCGATTACTTCAAGATTTCTCACGATTACCTTATTTAAAGACGCAAAGCGCATGGCGCATGGCGCAAAACATTAAAAACAAAACGTAAAGAGTCCCGAATCCTACGCGCTATACCCTATGTGTCTTCGTCTTTGTCTGCTATGCGCTCTGCTCTATGCGTCTTATCTTTAACGCATTGCACTCCCCAAATCTCTTCTCCCCTCTTACAATTACAAACTCTGGAGTGCGGGCAAAAAACAGTTACTATTTTATACTTAGACTTGCCCTTAATGTCAAGACAGATGACGGAATCCTGAAAATGGAATCAGTCAAGAACTGCAGAAGATCCTTCTTTTCCTGCCGGAAGCTCGATAATAAAGGTCGACCCTCCGCCTAAACTCCCCTCAGCATATATATTCCCATTATGCTCTTTCACAATACCGTGAGAGATTGAAAGCCCCAGACCCGACCCCTTATTTACCGGCTTTGTGGTAAAGAAAGGGTCAAATATCCTTGTGAGAGTTTCCTCTGATATGCCCATGCCATTATCGGATATTTCTATTACTATCATCCCTCTTTTCCTGTCGTAATGAGTATGCAAAGAAATAAGCTTCTCATCCTTGCCTGAGTTAAGCACAGCATACTCTGCATTTACAAGTATGTTCATTATTACCTGCTGTATCTGTTGTGGATCAATGGACACAATCGGCAGATCATGGTAATCCCTTACAATCTGGAAGCCATTTGACCGAAGCCAGTAAGACCTGAGTTCAATTGCACTGTCAATAAGCTCATTTATCCGGATATATGACCTCTCAGGGGGACTCTGCCTTGAAAATGTAAGGAGGTTTTCCACTATTTTCTTGCACCGCTCTGCAGCAGAATATATCTTGCCAAGCTCTTTCTTTAAACCCTCATCTTCTGTCTTCATTGTTAAAAGTTCAGAATAGCCAAGTATGCCTGTAAGGGGATTATTCAACTCATGAGCCACGCCTGAAACCAGAAGCCCGAGGGATGTAAGTTTATCTGCATGGTAAAGTTGCTCTTTCAATCTCCTCATCTCTGTTATGTCTTTAAGGATATGCACTGTTGCATTCTTTCCGTTGGGCAGTGTTACATGGAAACCACTTACAAGGAAAACCTTGCCGTCACAGGTAATCTCCTCAGTGTAGGCCTTTTTGTTCTTATACAGCGCCTCTATACAAAACTTGGGTGAAAGCTTTCCCTGCAACTCAAAACAACTCCTTCCGATAATCTTTCGCGGATGCAGACCACAGCTCTCTGCAAAGGCAATGTTACACTTTATTATCCTGAAATCATCGTCCACTACAAAGACATAATCAGAGATTGCATCAAAAGTCTCCTGCCATAGTTTCTGACTCTTTGAGATCAGATCGAAAAGAAAGCTGTTTTTTATGGCAGATACACCTGCATCCAGAAAAATCTCGAGTGAATTTATGTCAGGCTCTGCAAACTCCTTCTCTATAAAGGAGGTAAGGAAGAGCACTCCTCTCCTGTCAGTCATAATATTCACAGGGGTACAGATGAGGCTCTTCACTTTGTATCGCTGTAACTTTTCAAACAGGCCGGGATGTTCTTTAATGTCTCTTATAACTGTGGTCTTTTCAATCTGGCTGGCAAGGTCAGAGCAAAACGGTTCTCCTTCAAGTTCAATATTGATCTGGCTCATGCATCTGAACTTATTATCATCAATAAGTGCAAAGACCCCGGCATCTACAGAAAGAAGCTTCATCCCCCCCCTAACCAGGATATTGATGGCATGGTCAACACTGAGGTCGCGGTTTATCTCCTTAATAAGAGAGTTTATCAGTAAAAGCCTTTCGTTGAACTCCATCATCTGCCTCTATATTTATCAAATCTCATTGTCAAACCTGAACCTTTCTGTACACAGTATCACAAATCATTGCTCATGCTGTATCATTCCCGCTCCTGTTCTCCGTAATATTACGAAGGATAAACGTCGGAAATCTTTCTTCCGGGAAGGATGCCCGAATGCTTCAGGCGTGGATCATTCCTTAACTATTCCCACACAACTTCCCGGGAATCTCAGGACAAAGCTATTATAACATCTTTGCTTCGCGATCTGTCAGAATTACTATGTCAACACGTCTGTTTTTCGCCCTGCCCTCATGGGTGGTATTCTCCCTGAGGGGCTTATATTCACCATAACCGGCAACAATAAACCTCTCAGGCGGCAGACCAAATTTTTCTATAAAGAGTCTCAATACTGAAACAGCACGCAGGGTTGAGATCTCCCAGTTTGAATTGTAACGGGAACTTCTGACCGGCAGATTATCAGTATGTCCTTCTATTAATACCTTATTTGGTATTCCCTTGAGGATTAAAGACAGTTCCGCCAGAACCTTTAATGACGACTCTTTTATCTCTACGGAACCGGAGGCAAAAAGTGAGCCTTCCCCAAGTGAGACAATTACACCCCTTTCATCCCTCCGGACATTAAGATCACGGCTGAAAGAACCAACCACCCCCCTTAGCTCGGATTCAATTCTTTTGGAAATCCGGGAAGGTTTGACCAGCTCGGGAATCACGGCACTGCCCTGCTCCGAAATTTCTGTTCCCAGGGCAGAATTCAGAGAATTTACGAATTTGCCGAGTTTCTGCGTATCTACAACACTTATAGCGTAAAGGGTGGTAAACAGGGCAAAGAGGAGGGTTATAAAATCAGCATACGATACAACCCATCTGTCAGGGCTCTCATTATCCTCAATTCTTCTTCTCATACCAGGCGCACCTCTCTTCACTTCTCAACAAAGGCAAGTAGTTTCTCTCTCAGATAATGCGGATTAATACCCGACTGGATGCCGATAACAGCCTCCACTATCATGGTCCTGAATTTAAGCTCCTTCATCAGGCTGTTTTTCAGTTTTTTTGATATGGGTAAAAGCAGGAGATTTGCCACCCCCACGCCATACACAGTTGCAACAAAGGCAACAGCAATACCCTGGCCCAATTTTGCCGGCTCGGACAGGTTCTGCATAACATGAATCAGACCGATTACCGCACCTATAATCCCGATTGTCGGGGCAAAACCTCCCGCAGTCTCAAAAACCCTTGATTGCCTCAACCTGGCATCCTCAAAGGTTAAAATCTCTTCCTCCAGGGTTTCACGCAGCAGCCTTGGACTGATTCCGTCAATTGCAAGGGAGAGTGTTTTTCGGAGAAAAGGGTCATTTATATCCACAAGACGGGGTTCTATTGCAACAAGTCCCTTTTTTCTTGATAAATGTGATAGTGATACTATCTGATTTATGCAGGCATCGTAAGAAGTGGATTCTTGTTCAAAAAAGACATCTTTAAGTGATCCAAGTGCAAGCAGAACGTCCCGAAGTGTGAAACTCAGAAGTGTAGCCCCAAGAGTACCTCCAAAAACAATGAGTGCTGCTGCCGGCTGCAAAATAAACGTTATATTCCCGCCCTCCAGCAGAGTGCCTCCCACAAGCGCTGAAGCGCCAAGAGCTATCCCTATTAAACTTGATTTCTCCATACATTATCCGTCTTCCCTTCGCTTCCTGATAATCTCTCTCTGTCTTCTCAGGGTGTAGCGGATTATCTCGTCCCTGACCTCATCTGTCATTTCCACAAACCCGATTGCAGTATCATAGACCCTTCTGCCATCCCTTTCAAGCACCCCGACTCTTGCAACCTCACCAAAACTCAGTACCGCCACCGGCGGATACGAGGGGAGCAGCATTTTGAGTTCCAAAACATCTCCTGGCTCAAACTCTTCATCAATCTCAAATCTTATTCCTGATGCCGAGATATTTACAGCCCTGGCCTCCTCATTCAACACCCCCACATCTTTAAGCACAAGTGTATCCAACAGAAAGTCGAGTTTACTGTTAATCTCCTGCAAGAGCGGAACAAGACCGCTCTCCTGAGATCCTGAACCGATTTCAGCTGTCTTCTTATCTGTAGGCTGGGAAAGAAATACCGGTGAACGTACAGATAATTTACCAACCTTCTTTATCTTTACGGGAAATGCATCATCGACTCTGAAAAAAGATCTCCTCTCATCTTCATAAAGATCATCTGAAACTTCAAGGAAGAGCTCTTTCCCTCTTATATCCTTCACTATGGCCATTGTTTCGGTATTCCCCTGACATATCAAGACCTTCTGCCCTTTCAAGCCGCTTACAACACAATCAGAACCAAGACGGAAGTTTACCCCGTCAACCTCTGTAACCCGGGCATTAAAACAATTGATACCATCCCTCGTCCTGACATGTACATCACTGCCGGTCTTTATACTCATTGGTTGCCCCCCCGTCCTGTAGATGTTGACATAAAGGCCTTTACTACTACAGGGTCGAACTGGGAGCTGGAACATTGATTTATTTCACCTATCGCTGTTTTATGATCCACCCCTTTTCTGTAAGGCCTCGTTGTAGTCATGGAATCGTAGGTATCTGCAACGGATAAAATTCTCGCAATGAGAGGGATTTCCTCACCCCGAAGGCCATCCGGATAACCATGACCATCAAACCTCTCATGATGATGTCTTATCAACAACCTCTCGAGTGGAAAGGAACCAAGCGGGGATACAATATTGTCACCTACTACAGGGTGTTTCTTTATCTCTTCAAATTCTTCATCAGTCAGTCCTCCCGGTTTTAACAGGACTATATCCCTGACTCCAATCTTTCCAATGTCATGCAAATAACCCGCAAACCTTATTGCATCCTTTTCAGCCTGGGCACAGCCTATCGCATCAGCAATCTCGAGAGAGAGCTTCGTGACCCTTTCGGAATGCTGTTTTGTATAGGAATCCCTTGCCTCAACCGTTAAAATAAGGGTCTTCAATGTATTGATGAGATTATTATATGTTATTTCATAAAGGGCATTGTTCTCAAGCCTGAGGCATGCCTTGTGTATAAGCGTCAGGGCGAGATTAATCTCTTCATCAGCAAATTTATAACCATCGGTCTTATCTGTTATACTCAGGAATCCCAACACCTCGTTGTTAAGTCTGAGGGGAATGATGAGAAACTCGGACTCAAGCGGATATCCGCTGAAAGGATTTTTCTGGCCAACCTCAAGGACAGTATGTGTCTTGTTCCTGATAACATCCTCATATATTGATCCCTTCAGGGAAAGTTTTTCTATATGTGCAATACCTATTGTATAACGGCTCTCGATAGTTCCATTCTCAAGCAGTCCGAGAGCAACCCTCTTTACCTTCAGCAGCCTCGCAATCATGGAAACAATCCTGTTAAATATGCTTGCGTTTTCCTTTATCTCATCAAGCTCTATGCTGAGGGTAAAAAGTGTATTTATCTCCTGCAGCCTCTTATACAACTCTGAATTAAGTGTTTCAACTACTGCATCCTTATTACCATTACCTGCAAAAGTCTTAATCAGTTCTCTCTCACGGATCACCTTGTTCAGAATATGCCTTATATCGTTAAACGTGAACGGTTTGGTAATAAAGTCAGCGGCCCCCTGCTTCATCGCTGATATTGCCGTTTCAAGATAGGCATAGGCAGAAATTACCACAACAGGTATCATGGGATTCTGCTTCCTGACTTCCTGCATGAATTCAAGCCCTCCCATCCGGGGCATTTTAATATCTGTAAAGATTATATCGTATTCATCATGTCTTACCTTCTCCATTCCCTCCATTCCATCCATAGCAATATCCGTCTGGTAGGGACCGGCAGTTCTTACCATATCAGAAAGGACGCTCCTTATCGACTGGTCATCATCTACTATCAGAACTCGTGGCATTTACAGCTCCTGAAAGCAATTTTTCCTTTAATATCTCAACATCACCTTCACTAATAATATCCATTTGTCTGAGTCGTGCAAGTCTTTCGAGAAAATTCACTATTACATCAGGGGCAGCATTCTTCTTCACAGTATTTATCATCTCCAGATCCCTGTATGTATTACGCAGATGAAGTCTGAGCTCTTCGTTCTCTCCTATCAGTTCAGCCCTCTTCAGTGCATTTTCAACTACAATGATTATTTCCTGGAGTTTAAATGGTTTCGTAATGTAGTCATATGCACCAAACTTTATAGCTTCAATGGCATTGTCAAGTGTTCCATATGCTGTCAGGATAACCACAGCCGCCTTTGGATTGAGATTGCATGCGGCCTTTAATACCTCAAAACCGTCAGCACCAGGCATCCTCAGGTCGGTAATTATAAGGCTATAAAGTTCCAGCTTTAAGGCCCTGATTCCCTCAAAGCCGTCGCAGGCTGAATGAACTGAAAAGCCTTCTCTGGCAAGAAGGCTGACAACTACATCCCTGGCTATTTCATCATCGTCAACGATTAGTATTTTAAACTCTTTCTTGTCCAAAGATACCGGTCTCCTTAATTTTTTTCATTACCTCCATCTTTGTCTGATCCTGAATCTGACGCTTCTTTGCCTCTGTGGAGATGTCAACAACATCTTCAGGTTCATTTTCGGGCGGAAATGTCTCATCAAGCAAAGAAGACTCCGTACTCGAAAACCTGGAATAAAGCCTGAGCATATCGTTAATCTGTGATGGCAATATTGTCATCCTTACCTCCCTGAGTCCACAACTGAAAAAAACTTATCCGTACTTCTTTATATCGGCCATTCTGCAGAGAACTTTAATGAACCTTTATACACGAAGGACCGGGCAGGAGTTGAATGGAGTTTTACGTTAGACAAACAGGGGGCATGGAAAGCATGGATAAAAATAATGGAGTAATGGAGTAATGGAGGAGGGGAGGAGTAACAAAAATGATAGCAGTATGAAAGTATAAAAAGTATTCTCCCACCCAAATCCAGAAAAAAAAGTACTCCATTACTCCAATTTATATTTTTCGTCTCATTCGCGGCCGGTAAAACTAATTTATCTCCTTTATATTTCTTATCTCGAGGCTATCGTGAAGGCATCGTGAAGCTCAAAAACTTCTTTAGCCTCTCGATTACTTCAAGATTTCTCTCGTTTTCTTAAAACTAAAGTATCTTCTCTCTGTTTCTTATCTTGATGTTATCTTGAAGGCATCGTGAAGCTCAAAAACTTCTTTTAGCCTCGCGATTACTTCAAGATTTCTCTCGATTTCTTAAAAACCAGAAACATCCTCTTTGTCTTTCTTATCGTGAAGGTATCGTGAAGCTATATGCTCCTTTACTCCTCAACTCCACCACTCCTAAACTCCCCAACTTCCTTAATTCTCTGGATTGATATAATATATATATCGGACAATTTTCAGAAAACTTTAGAAAAAGATTTCAAAATTAAAATTCCTGTAATCTCCCGTTTATTTCAGACAGACCCTTTTTGCCCTCTTCAAAAAGAGGCGGCAGTTCGTACTGAACAAGATCAGACAGAGTTACCCAATCACTGGTCTCAAAAGCTGAGAGCATCTCCCTGAATATATCAAGGGAATTGTCCCAGCATGCAAACGGTTCCATGGATATAGCATATCCTTTGAGCCTGAGATGCTCCACTCCCTTCTTCACTTCCCTGATAAAGTCCATTAAGTGGTTAAGGTTCTTTATCCCTTCAGAAAGTGCCTTAAAAACCCTGTCAGACTGTTCGGTCCTGAGCAGATTGACACAATCCAGCAGACTCTCCCCTATCTCGGTAATGATTCCATCGGCTTCTTTAATTCCCTCCTGTATTGCTTTCACCAAATCCACATCCCTCTTCATATCATCGTTTCCCATTATCTTCTCCTTTTTCATCCCAGGTCTGGAACGCCCGGGTATTTTCTGAAAAATCATATACTATGCCCCTAAGGCCCGACTCTTTATTTAACACAAACATGCTGCTCTGCAAGGGTTGAGATCAGCGATTGGAGAAACTTAAGCAGCATCGACGCATGAAGACCAAGGTCATTATAGATTCTGCAGGCCTTTTCAGAGAGAACAGCAATGTCTTCCTCCTCAAGTTCCTCTTTTTCGTATTTAAAGATAGTGGTTAAAGGTTTCAGGGCCGGACAGGCATATCCGACAGTTTCAATCTCCTGATCAAGGGGGGGGACTCCTTTCCATATCTTTTTAATTAATTCAACGTCCGGAGATGTTTTCCTTGCCTCTCTATCAATGATTGCTATAATTGAAAAGGCACTATCCGAGAGTTCCTTCAGTCTTCTCAGTGCCTTAAGTTCATCTTCAAACATGGTAAAACTACCGACCGAGTCCATATCATAACTTTTGGACAATTTCTCCAAAAAATGCCGATAGATACTATCCGGAATGATAGGGTCTTCCCGATCCAGGATTTTCAACCATGTTTGTCTGTATATATAGGCAAAAAGTAACTCCTTCTTTAATGGCCGTCCCTTTATTAAAGGCATATAATCAATGAAACCGTCCTTCTCAAAAAATGATCTATAGACCTGAACATTCTCCCATGCAGCAGAGTCTTCAATTGAGGTCAAAACACCTTCAACTAACAACCCCTTTGAAAGCTCAAAGACATTAGCTGCATTTATCACCCTCTTGCAGACCATATCCTTACAGCTTGAGTTAAAACCGCATGGGCTGCAAGGCAACTCAGCCCCTATCACATAATGACCTTCACCATAAGGACCTGTTTCCCTGAAGTGCACAGATGCCAGTGAAATATTTATTGTCCTGGTTCCAACAGCCGTAGCTATATGCAGAGGGCCCGTGTCATTACTTATGAAAAGATTACATCTCTTTAATAAGGCTGCAAGTTCCCTCAGATCCGTTCTGCCTATCAGGTTCATCGGCCTTGTCCTGGCAATGGTCTCAAACTCCTTTCCGTAATCCACCTCTTTAACGGAACCGGTGAGCAGGATTTTTACACCAAAAGCTTCAACCAGTCTATCTGCCAACTCCGCAAAAAGGGCAACAGGCCATCTCTTGTCCTCAGCACTCGCCCCAAGTTGGAGACCTACAACCATATCATTACTACTGACCCTGGCATCTGCCAAAATACTGTCTACCCCCTGCTCTGCTTCAGGTGGAATATCAAGATGCAGGCCCTGTTTGGGGGGGGTTACATCTCCTGCCTTCAAATAGATATCACATAAATGGAACGGGTTATAATCTCTGCCTGGTATGACATTAAAAAAATATCTTATCCAGGGGTGTCTTTTAATGGTAAAGCCCTCATTGTCCATAATCAGACCTCTTACTTCTTTTGTCCTGAAAAGGGAGGTTAAAACTGCACTGGAGGGAGAATGGGTGAAGTTTATGACAAGGTCGTACAGGGTATTATTAATCTTACAGAGCATATCCTCTACGTAGCGGAACGTTCCAACCGTGTCTCTCCTCTTTAGTCCTTGCAGAACATTATTGATATCAAGAACAAAAACTCTATCCGCATATGGTATATACTTGCATATCTCCAGGAAAGCAGAGCTTACAAGAAGTGTTATCCTTATTCCCGGATACCTCTCCTTGAGACCGGCCATTACAGGAGTAGTCTGAACAAGGTCTCCCATCCTGGTAAGATTAACAATAAGTACGTCTTCCATTGCCCATGTCCTTTATTTTTGATTTTTCAGGGTTTTCTGCAAATAATACAACCACAGAGACACAGAATTGTTATTTTTTAAAAGCATACTGCTGTTGTATTGAATCCATCAGCAAAAAAATCTTCTCAACACCTGAAAGAGCCCCTTCACCTGCTCTTATATCTTCAACTATGTCGCCAAGCTCCACCTTACCTTTATCCGTAAACCGTGCCAGGTATCTGCCAAGCTCCGTTTCCATTCCTGCAGCATCAACAAGTTCTTCAACAACCTCACCTTCCGAATGCCAAGGCGGAAAGTCATATCCCATTGAGACTATAAGGTCAAGCATCTCCTTCATCCTGAGTTCGTAAGTATGATCCTTTTTAACACGCTCCATAGCCCTCCCGGCTATTGCCTTCCTCTCGTCAGGATTATTAAGGTAATATCTGATTTTACGCCTCAGGTCGCTCAGGTCTTTAAAACAGACAATCTCTTCTCCGACCTTAAAGAGTTCCTGTATTTCGGTCCGGGCGTCAACAAGCTGAAATCCTTCACATGATGAAATCTCAAAGGTTCTTGGATTTACAAAGTCACCATAAGGGTTAACTCCTTCATGATATGTCGAGGAATGAAGGTTTACGTTAATCTTTGATGCTGTAAATATTTTCACTATATCCTCTGTATCCATGCGTTCCCCCGACCTCTGAATACATCTTCCAAGGGGGGAGTTCAGGTTCCATTCATTCCCCCATATCCTGAAATCAAAATCGAGCAGCCCCTCAAAAAATTTTCTCCTGTTATAGTATCCCGCACCAACAAAAGAGACATCACTCCCGTATATCTTTAACTCATCTCCCGAGAGTTCTTTTTTCTCATGAATATCCATAGCTGCGGCAAGGGGGAGAGAGGAAAAATTCTTCACACCTATACCCCTCAAGCTTTCAAAAAACTGTCCTTTCTGAATAGTAAAAAAGTAATCATAAAAAGGGGCAACCCTCTGCCAGTAATCCATCACTCTGAAGTCTTCAACAAACCAGAACGCTGTGGGGATTTTACTATCCATGAGTTTCTGAAGTGAAGATTCGGTTAATGGGGCCTGGGCAAGGGCAAAGACGAGATCCGGTTTAATCTCTCCGCACCTTGCAATTACAGTCTCTGACACAAAGTTAATAAACATCTCTCTCAACCTGTCCCGATGCATCTTATCATCAGTGATACTGTCAATGGACAGAAAAACATCCTTATATCTGCTGTTGTCTACAAAATCAACCTCATGACCAAGATTACTCAGTGCCCTGGCACAGTAGCCGGCAATGGGAAGGGAACCACCATAGATAGGACCAACCACCATAATTTTCAGACCTCTCCTGATATTCCTGAGGACATTCAGCCTTGAACGAATCTTCCCGAAATATTCAGGGTTAAGGTTTACTGAAGGTTTATGTTCCACAACAACAAAATCTTTCCTTAACCGTGGAATTGCATCATCAGTAATAAATCTGATTCTCGAAAGAACAGAGGTTAAATCCATAAGCTCAAAGGCTGTTTTCAAAATATCCACCCTCGGCTCAAAAACAAATATATCCGCATGTGTGGTCTTACAGAGTTCCAGTATGTGGTACCCCAGAGCAAAGCCAAGGACACAGATTAGAGATGAGTTATCAGTTTCTTCTCTGTAATGTTCAACCCATGATTCTGCTTCCTTTAGAGGGTTGTAAAGACTGTGCAGAGTAATATTGCCTGCCTTTATGCAAGGCAGACCGTTTCTTGTGGTCAGTATATGCAATTCATCTCTTTTGCGGGCACTGACAATAGCCCCTGCAATCTCCGGGTTTATAGTTGCAAAAAGTTCTATATTGTCATTAAAGATCATGTTTATTCGCACCCTGCGACTTACAGGCCTTTTCTACAATCCTTCTCAACTCCAAAGCTTCCTCCCTGTCAGGTTCAAATATGAGAATTTTTTCAAGACTTTCTCTTGCCTTATCCCCCAGCCCAAGCCTGCAACACACTTGTGCATACCTGAAAAGTGCATCCGTATCCGCCGGATGAAGAGCTAAAAACTCTTCCAGCACCTTCTTTGCCTCATCAGGCTTTTCTGCTTTAATGGCAGCCTTTACTTTATCGTTTAACCTTTGAACCTCAACCCCTGACTTCTGTGCCTTTAACAGATATTGAAATACAAAGAGGTCCTTTAATTCCTCGGGAGCAAGCCCCACCAGAGAGACCCTGCCAAAAGATATCTCTCCTGAAAGGGGGGCATTCAGCGAATTATATGCTGGATCCATATTGGCAGTAATCCCTGTTATCTCGAATCCCGCTCCTGCAAAAAGCCTCTCTATTCCCTTCCTGGTAAAAAACCTCAGATGGGTTTTATCAAGAATACCGTGCTCTTCGTACTTCCAGTCTCCTTCGACCAGCATATTTATAACACCATGGTATCTGACATTAGGGATACTTGCCACAACCACCCCTGAGTCAGAAAGATGTTTTCTCAGTTTTTTCAATGCAGACAGAGGGTCTCTCAGATGCTCCAGGATATCAGCTAAAATCAGGCAGTCAAAATATCCCTCTTCAAATGGAAGATCGATCTCTTCTATATCTCCACATATAACTCCGGTCAGGTTCTTTTCAGCCTCTTCGCACGCATCCGGTGAAAATTCAATGCCAAACACTTCGCTTGCACCCTTCTCCAGAAGTCTTCTGCCCAGCAGTCCCTCTCCACAGCCCACATCCAGGATTCTCTTT
>UOGH01000166.1_pt1 | contig 17577 bp, 16 predicted proteins | sample 1989771 | NCBI WGS metagenome assembly UOGH01 (sample SAMEA4712198, study PRJEB27164) | hydrothermal vent metagenome | biome: marine basaltic hydrothermal vent biome; feature: marine hydrothermal vent; material: mineral | place: Pacific Ocean | collected 2011-06-14/2011-07-23 | depth 1691 m | reverse complement strand
TGATTTTTAAGGATATTTTAAGGGAGAGGTGTAATGCACAGTGTTTCATATTTGGACAGCGCTGAACGCTTTTGAGCAGAGATACCCGGAACTGCTCCATCTGGGTTAGAAAAAGAGAGAAAGTTTGACAGGGGAATTCAGAGGTCAGGACGCAAAGAGCATAGCGTTCAAGGAATAAGACGCAAGGGGCATAGCGCATAGCGCGCAGGACACGGGACGCCTTACGCTTTGCCTTTAACTCTCTGCTTCATGCGCTAAAAGGTACCCCGGAGGTAAAAGAGAAAGTTTTTAGGCTTCACGATGCCTTCGAGATGACCACAAAGATAAAAAGAGAAAGAAAAGATATTTGGTTTTAAAAATCTTGAGGTAATCGTGAGGCTAAAGAAGAAGTTTTTTGAGTTTTACTCTTTTTCTCTGAGAATCCGCCAGAGGCTGGTTCTTGATATACCCAGCATTTTAGCGGCCCGCGTCTTGTTTCCTTCAAGGTGGTCGAGAATTTTTAAGGCATATTCCCTGTTAAGCTCGTCAATTGTCTTTAACCTGCCCGGGTCTATTGTTTCAATCTGGAACATCTGCATGGTGACCGGGAGGTTTTCAGGCTGAATAAGCGATGATTGTTCCAGAATCACTGCCCTTTCGATAATATTTTCCAGCTCCCTGACATTGCCGGGGTAGCTGTATGATTTCAGTATCTCGGTTGTCTCCCTTGCAAACCCCTTGATATCTTTTTTGGCTTTTTTGGAGTGTTTTTCAAGGAAGTATTTGCCCAGGGGCAGGATATCCTCTTTTCTTTCCCGCAATGGTGGGATATATATATCCATTACATTGAGCCTGTAGAAGAGATCTTTTCTGAAAGTGCCTTTGGTGACAAGTCCGTTTATATCCTGGTTTGTGGCAGCAATGAACCTGACATCCACCCTTATAGGTCTTGTACCCCCCACCCTGAAAAACTCCCTGTCCTCGATGATCTTCAGGAGTTTTGCCTGCAGGGACGGTGACATCTCGGCTATCTCGTCGAGAAAGAGTGTTCCTGTGTCTGCAATCTCCAGAAGGCCTTTTTTGGTGGTAACAGCTCCTGTGAAAGCTCCCCGCTCATGGCCAAAGAGTTCACTGGCAAGGAGCTCCTCTGTAAAGATTGCACAATTGATTGCAAGAAAAGGCCTGTTTGCCCTTGTCCCTGTATAGTGAATAAGCTTTGCAACAAGCCCCTTGCCTACCCCGCTTTCTCCTGTAATGATAACATTGCAATCAGAAGCCGTTATGCTCCTGATAATATTTATCACCTCTTTCATCTTTTTGCTTTTTGCGATAAAGGTAGGGAGGTCTTTGTTTATACCGAGTGAGGTCTTCAGTGCTATGTTTTCTTTTTCAAGGCTTTTTTTTTCACATATTTTTCTGACCCTTAATAGTAATTCGTCCAGATTAAAAGGTTTGGTTATATAATCATAAGCCCCTTTTTTCATGGCCTCAACTGCTGAATCAATGCTCCCGAAACCCGTGATAACAATCACGTCTGTCTCCATTCCTTTCTCTTTAATTCCCTCAAGCAGGCTCAGGCCGTCAAGCCCCGGCATCTTTATATCCGTAATGACAATATCAAAGTGCTCCTTCTGGATTTTCTGCCATGCCTCAAGTCCGTCTTTTGCGCCGGAAACAGTATATCCCTCGTTTTTAAGGGCATACATCAGATGTTTCAGGGTTATCTCTTCGTCTTCTGCAATAAATATCTTAAAGCTCATTTAAACCTCTCTGTACCTCGGCAGGAAGATTCTGAATGTGGTTCCTTTTCCTGCCGTGCTCTCCACGCTTACGCTGCCTCCGTGGTTCTTGATGATGTTATATATTATGGACAGGCCGAGACCGGTTCCCCTGTCCTTGGTTGTAAAGAACGGGTCAAAAATCTTGTCTTTAATTTCAGGGGAAATCCCGCTGCCTGTATCGGATACCTCTATTTTAACTGCGTCTTTTTCGGGAAAGACCTTTACCTGAAGTTTTCCCTTGCCTTCCATGGCATCAGCTGCGTTGGTGAAGAGATTGACGAAGACCCGTTCAATCTGGACCGGGTCTGCCTGGAGGAAGACTTCGGGCGGTGACTCAAGTAAGAACTCTATATCCTTGAATGCCGTTATTTTCTGTGCCTGCGCATATGTCTTCTTTATAATATCAACGATGTTTACCTTTTGAAAGTCCGGTTCCTTTGACCTTGCAAAATCCAGCAGGTTGCCTACTATTTTCTTTACCCTGAATGTTTGACTCAATATATCATCAACCGTCTCCTCAATAACACCTGTACAGTCCTCACCCATCTCTTTTGCCAATATCTGTGCCGATATATGAATGTTATTCAGGGGATTATTTAATTCGTGAGCCACCCCTGATGCAAGAGTGCCTATGGCTGCAAGCTTTTTGCTCTGAATCAATTCTTCTTCTTTTTTCCTGAGTAGTTCCTCCCGTGCCTGTAATGCCTCTGCCATATTGTTGTATGTCCTTATAAGTGTGCTGACCTCATCGTGACCCTCAGGAAAAGGCATGGGAGAGAAGAAACCTCCACCGCTTTTTTCAATCGTCAGCATCAGTTTCTGCAACCTGTTAACTATGCTCTGGCTGATATAAAAGAGCGATACAAACCCGATCAGGAAGGATACAGGTAATAATACCAGAACAGCCACTTTGGTGACATCGATAATGTTTTGAACCCGCTCCCTGGCACCCTTGTCCAGTTCCTTTGATATCTCGACAATTTTTTCGCCTGTCCTCCTCAGGTCCTTAATCTCGTCTCCCAGTCTTTCAAGGAATGAAATGTATCCATCTTTCTTGGATATCCTGAAAAAACGCTTCAGGAGTTGTGCATTTTGTTGTGGGTGTTCCAGAAAAGTGGCTTTAATTATGGGTATCAGAAAAAGATATGATGGCTCTTTTGGCTTTAAACTGGCCAGCTCTTCATGGAACCCGGAAGCCATGGAGGTAATTCTTTCGAACTTCCGGCTGAACTTCTTCAGTTCAACCTCCAGTTTATCAAGATTGTCGTTGCGGGTATAAGGCTTGGCATCTTTAATAAGTGCTTCAATCTCTCCTAAATACCTGTGAATAAAATCAATTTCCTTGCTGTCTCCGTAAAGAAAGAAGTTTTTTTCATGCCTTCTTAACTGTAAGGTTTTGCCCCTGATACTTTCAGCAAGTTCAAGATATTTAAACTCGGTTCTGGTCTCGCGAAAGTCTATATAAGCTGCTATGGCAAGCGTTGCAATGATTGAAAAACTGATGAAGAAACTGAGAATTATTTTCTTTTTTATCGACATGGTACTAATAAAGTTCCTTTAATGAAGATATAATCCATCCTTACCGGAGTTAGAGCCTTACAAATACAGCGGTATATCTGCGGTATATACATTATATTGTATCATATCCGGAATTTTGGATGCAGCGCTATAGTTGCAATTTGCAATATTGAATGTTACAATATTATATGTTTGTGAGGAACAAGAGTATTCTGCAGAAGATAAAGCTTGGGTATATAGTAAGCTTTCTGCTTATACTTGTCATCGCCTCAATCATATTCGTCAATTTAATAATAATAGATGAGAGAATCAGTTTTTATGCAGTGATATCGAGGTTTCTTGATACAACCCTTGAGATGAGGAGATTTGAAAAAAACTATTTTTTGTACAGGAAAAAAGAGGATTTCGCTGAAACACTCTCGTACATAAGGGCTGCCGAGGAATTAATACAGAATAACAGGGAGAAACTTGACGGAAGGCTGTTGTTTTTTTATGGTGACTGGCCCTTGGGTATATTCAGGAAAAACAGGGAGACTTTACCTCTTTCCGCAAAGACATCTGAGCGAAGTCTTCGCGTTCTTCGTGAGTACAGGGATCTGTTAAAAAAGGACTTTGCCGATCAGTATCCCTCAAGGAAGCCGGAGCTGGAAATACGGCGGAAGGGGCGGGAACTGACCGAGATAGCCGAGAGGCTTTCAGAGGCTGAACGCATAAAGATTCAACGGATGCTTTCCACAACAAGGAAAAGCCTTGTCTTGTCTGTGGTTATTTTCCTGGTTGGGACTGTATTGATTGCAAGAACGATATCAAGGGTGGCAATACAGCCGTTACGGGAGCTGGAGTCAAGCATGAGAAAGATTGCCTCCGGAAAATTTGAGATGCTCTCCTTGAATTTTGAGGATAAAGAGATAGTATCGCTGAATAAAGCCTTTAACCGCATGATAAACGAGATATTCTCCCAGAGGGACATTATTCGTTCAGAAAAACTGACCTCCCTCGGGACAATGCTTGCAGGGATTGCACACGAGATAAACAATCCCCTCTCGAACATATCTACCTCTGCCCAGATACTCTCTGAGGAGATAGACAGCAATGAAGATCGCGACTTCAGGGAAGAGATGATAGGTCAGATTATTCAGGAGACCGACAGGGCACGGGACATCGTTAAGTCGGTGCTCGAATTTACAAGGGACAGGGACTTTAAAAAGGAAGAGATAAATCTCCTGAATGCATTGAGGGAGACACTGAGATTTATCCGGACCGATATGCCGACGTATATAACGATTGCCATCGACATTCCGGAGGAATTGGTTATTTATGCTGATAAACAGAAGATTCAGCATGTTTTTCTCAATCTCCTGAGAAATGCAGTTGATGCAATACCCGATGAGGGCGTAGAAGGCAAGATTATAATAACGGCCAGAGAGAACAGGGATAAAAAAGAGGTTGAGATCCGGTTTTCAGATACAGGTAAGGGCATATCCGGGGAGATAATCAACAAGATATTTGACCCGTTTTTCACAACAAAGGATGTTGGAAAGGGTACGGGGCTTGGGCTATATATCAGCCATGAGATTATAAAGCAGCACAGCGGGACTATTGATCTGAAAAGCCGGCCGGGTGCAGGAACAATCTTTATCATAAAACTCCCGCTAAAAGGAGACAGGGATGGAAAACAGAATCAAACTTCTGATTGTTGATGACGAAAAGATAGCCATAAAGAACCTTGAGCATGTTTTGAAGAAGGAAGGCTATGAGATAAGAACAACATCAAACGGGCAGAACGCCTTAAAACTCCTGAACAGACACGATTTCGATGTCGTCCTGACAGACCTGAAGATGGAGAAGGTTGACGGCATGCAGATACTCAAGAGATGCAAGGAGAGTAATCCCGATTTAGAGGTAATAATGATCACAGGATATGCCACGGTTGAGACTGCCATAGAGGCAATGAAACACGGTGCTTACCATTATATAGCAAAGCCTTTTAAGCTGGATGAGGTGAGAAAGGTCGTAAGGGAGGCCTCGGAAAAGGTAAGGCTCAAAAAAGAGAACAGGAAGCTCAGGGAGAGCCTTGAGAACATTACGGACAGGGTGAGGATAATTACCCAGGACCCCCAGATGCTCAGGATACTGGATACGGCCAAGGATGTTGCTCCAACTGACTGTAATATCCTTATCACAGGAGAAAGCGGAACTGGAAAGGAACTGGTGGCACGCTATGCCCACCTTTACAGCAAGAGGTCTGAAGGACCCTTTATTGCCATCAACTGCGGGGCCTTTTCAGAGGGGCTCCTCGTAAGCGAGCTTTTTGGACACGAGAAGGGGGCATTTACAGGTGCAACATTTCTTAAAAAAGGTCTTATCGAGGTGGCAAGCAAGGGCACGCTGTTCCTGGATGAGATTACCGAGATGTCACCATCCATGCAGGTGAAACTCCTCAGGGTTGTGCAGGAAAGAGAGTACCAGCGTGTTGGGGGCACTGAACCGGTAAAGGTTGATGTGAGGTTTATTGCAGCCACCAACAGGAACATTCAGGAAGTTATTGAAAGCGGTGAGTTCAGGCAGGACCTTTATTACCGCCTGAATGTCGTAACACTGCTCCTTCCTCCACTTTCAGAGAGAAAAGGAGATATCCCGTTGCTGTGTTATCACTTCCTCAAGAAATACTCCTCAATCATGGGAAAGGAAGTCACTGATATTTCCGAGGATATGTTGGGTGTGCTTAACAGTTACAACTTTCCGGGAAATGTAAGGGAGCTGGAGAATATCATCGAGAGGGGTATTGCACTCTCTAAGGGAAACACCCTTGAAACCGCACATCTTCCTGACGATCTCAGGGAATTGAGTATCAGGACGTTCAGGAAGAGCGTAGGGAAAGTTCCGTCTCTTGAAGACCAGGAGAAGGCATACATACAATGGGTGCTGAAAGAGGTTGGTGGAAACAAGTCAAAGGCAGCCCAGATACTCGGAATAGACAGGGTATCCCTCTGGAGAAAGATTAAAAGATATGACATGGAAAAATAATACGTTGCAATAAGCAACGACAAAACCCTTTCAGAAGTCCCCTCCTTAAAAATATCCTTTAAAATCAGCAGCTTTTAAAGTTGGCATGCTTGTTGCTTCTTAGTATGGCAAGCAAGCAGGCAAGTCGGCCTGACAAAAACAGCTTTAAAAGTTAAAAAGGAGGATAACAATGAAAAATTTTATCAAAAACTTTGAGGATTCCATGACTGCAGTAGCATTTGCCGAATCAGGTGATGAAAAGACAGCCCGTCAGATAATAAGCGAGATGAGGATGACAAAAAAAGAAGGCAGGTCTATTAATGTCAAGGATGAAAGGGTAGATTCCTTAATCAAGAAACATGAGAGGACAGAGGAAGCCATTGTATTTGCCGAGGCAGGTGAGTATGAGTATGCAAGGGAAATACTAAAGAGGGATGATAGCGAGAAGAAGAAGATACTTGTTGTCGGTGGAGAAGAGGGTTTCTCGGATAAGCTTGTTCATTATGCCCTCGGGATGGCCGAGAGAATGGATTACGAGATTGTTGCCCTCAATGTAATCCCGGCTGGAAACCGCCTTTTTTCCCTGCTGAATGAGAAGGTCAGGGAAGAGTTACGGGAGAGGACTGTGAGAGAGGCGGATACTTTCAGGAGGAAGGCAGAAGAGAAGGGTGTGCTTTTTAGTCATAACGTAAGATTTGGGGATTTTGACAAGTCAATCAAGGATGCGCATAAGGATTTTAAGCGTATATCGTTTGTTCTGACGGAGCCGGAGCACGTTGCTGACAGGTCCCCGGCAAAGGCAGGTATTCCCGTCTTTTGTCTTGATATATAGTAGCAATGTTCTAACTTTGCCTATCCACAGTCCGTTGCAAATAAGACCTTAAAAAAACCTTTGAGGGACTCTGTCCCTCAAGTTTTGTCTGGAGATTTGAGTTGGCTGTTGCATGGCAGGCGGAAAAACAGCTTGCATCTTCAGCCAACTTAAGTTGTATTATTGTGTGATAATGTTTTTTTGAAAAAAATAAGGATTTGTCAGGAAAAGGAGGAAGGATTTAAATGCTCACAATGGACATGATTCTGGTAATGGGTGTTATAGTAGCCGCAGTTTTTCTATTTATTGTTGAATGGGTCAGGGTGGACGTGGTGGCCCTGATCGTGATGGTGACCTTGCCGCTTTTGGGACTGGTAAGCGGAAATGAGGCCTTTATGGGCCTGAGCAGTAATGCCGTTATATCTATAATTGCCGTGATAATAATAGGGGCCGGCCTTGACGGGACCGGCATAATGAACAAGGTGGCAAAACCGATTACCCGGCTTGCCGGCAACAGTGAATCCCGGCTGATAACGCTTGTCTCTGCCACTGTTGCCGTAATTTCTTCCTTTATGCAGAACATCGGCGCTGTTGCCCTCTTTCTGCCGGCAACCCAGAGGGTAAGCAAAAAGATGAATGTTCCCCCCTCGAGGATTCTTATTCCCATGGGGTTTCTTGGTATTATAGGTGGTTGTCTTACCTTGGTGGGATCAAGTCCCCTGATCCTTTTAAACGACCTTCTCATTCCGAACGATCTTGAGCCGTTCGGGCTCTTTGATGTTACCCCGATAGGTATAGCCCTTGTTATAGCAGCCTTGATCTATTTTGTCCTGTTCGGCAGGTTCATACTCCCAAGCAGGGGGTTGGCAGCTGAAGGGGATGAAGGGAATGTTGATTTCGGCAAAATATATCATGCGGCGAGCGGATTGTTTGAGCTGAAGGTTCCTGATGACTGCCGTGTTTGCAGTCATACCCTTGAGGATCTGGCGATCAGGCCGGATTATCTTGTAACAGTTGTTGCCGTGGCAAAGCATGCTGAAGAAAGAAAGATATTTGCCCCTACAAGGACCATGAAACTCAGCCCCGGAGATGATATTGCGGTGGTGGGGGGCAAGGAGAATGTTGAGAGATTAGCCCGGGAGTTCGGGTTGAAACTGAAGGACAAGCTGGAGACTTTTGAAGATGATCTTTCAGACAACAATGCAGGGATGGTGGAGGTGATTATTACCCCCCGCTCTGCACTTGAGGGGAAGACCCTCAGAGATGTACATTTCAGGGAAAAGTATCAGGTTAATCCGATCGCTATCAGGAAGGGACAAAGGGTCTTTTACGGAGGCCTTTCAGACATACCCTTACAGTCAGGAGATATGATATTCCTGCAGGGGCTCTGGGAGAAGTTTGCAATTCTGAAGGACTCAAAAGACCTCTCCTTTATAACCCCGTTTGAAGCAGAAGTGATGAAGACGCACAAGGCAAAGGCCGCCCTGTTCTGCTTTGCAGTTGCCCTTGTCCTCGTAGTCTCCGGCAGTGTGAAGCTCTCTGTAGCATTGATGACAGGTGCGGTGGGGATGATCCTGACGGGGGTCCTTTCAGTTGATGAGGCATATAATGCAGTGGACTGGAGGACCGTCTTTCTTTTGGGGGGGCTGATACCGCTGGGTGTTGCTACCGAGAAGACCGGAGCAGCAGCATACATAGCAACCCAGATACTCTCTCTTATAGGTGATGTTTCGCCACTTGTACTTCTTACAGTCATCGGGCTCCTTACATCTGTGTTTACCCTTGTTGTCTCCAATGTGGGTGCAACCGTACTGCTGGTGCCTCTGGCTATAAACATGGCAATGGGTGGAGGGCTGGATCCGAGAATGGCTGCCCTGACCGTGGCTGTTGCTGCGTCCAATACGTTTGTCCTTCCCACACACCAGGTAAACGCTTATATAATGGGCCCGGGAGAGTACAAGACGGTTGACTATATAAAGGCTGGTTCGGTTATGACAATCCTGTTCCTTGTTGTCATGATTGGGACAATGTATGTATTCTATGGGATAACTACTTAAGGATGGGAGTGTCTCTTTCTGCTGGAGAAAATCAAAACCGGAGTATTGCAATGCAATACTCCGGTTTACCTGTTTTTGCTCTTACTTAACTACCAATACTGTACAGGAGGCGTGGCCGATGACCCTTTCAGCTACACTTCCCATCAATAGTCTTTTAATTCCTGTCCTGCCGTGGCTTCCGACAACGATGAGGTCAACCTTTTCCTTTTCAGCAACATCAATGATCATCTCGTAAACAGTTCCCACGGGTATTTCGGTTGTAACCTTTATGCCCTTTTTATCGGCCATCTCCTGTGCCTTCCGGACATGCATCCCGGCTTCCTTGAGTTCAGAGTCGCCTGAAGCCACAGATACGATGACAGCTTCACTTTTACTCGCTGCAGCAATATCAAGGGCCTCATGCACTGCCTTCTCGCTGAATTCCGAGCCATCTGTAGCAATCAGTATCTTTTTACACGTAAATACTGCCGCCCTTGGCACAACGAGGACATTGCAGTCAGCATGTCCGATGACCCTTGCGGTAACACTTCCCATCATCAGCCTGTTGATACCAGTCCTGCCGTGTCTCCCCATTATTATCAGATCAGCATTTAGCCTGGCTGTCTCCTTAACTATGTATCTGTAAGGCTCCTCACCTTCGTGTGTTATTGTGTCACAGGTAACCCCTTCCTGCTCAGCCCTTTCTTTTATGTCTTCGAGGTGTTTTCTTGTATCTTTTTCTATCTTTTCCACGAGTCCGGGGGCATAAGCCTCAAGTTCAGGGTTTACTTCAACTACAGAGATAACATGGAGTTTGCTGTTGCATCTTTTGGCAATGCTTATAGCCTCCCTGATAGCTCCTTCGCTGTATTCTGAACCGTCTGTGCACAAGAGGATTCTTTCAAGACTTGTAATCGGGCATGAATCAAGTGTATTCATATTAATGACCCCCTGTAATAAATCCGCTTGCTGCAAGCAACAGGATCAGGATTTGCACGATGACAATAATCGCAAAAGGGGTATCCTTTTTGCGTATAAAATTTGGAAGTATAACTGCAAAGCATACGAGTGTGCCTGCAGCCAGCAGGATTATTCCGAGAAAACTTACTATATCACCATGATTAAGTAAGGGTACCCAGTCCCACCCGGTTGGCATCCCTGTTTTTTCAACGAATTCGTGTACCCTCATTCCCCAGTAGTCCGGTATTTCATCAGCCGGAACCAGGGTTGGAAGGAGACCGCTCAAATAAACAAAGAACCCGATGACCAGGAGCGCCAGGCCCCCAAGGGATATTGTTTGAAGGACGGATGCATATTTTAGCTGTTCTTCTGATGGCTTTGTTTTACTCATTATTTGTCACCCCCATATTCCAAGACCTTTTAAGAGTGCTCTGAATCCGGCAAGGAAGAGAATGGTTACCACCATCCATTTTACTGCCTTGGGTTTAGCCCTTGCCAGTATCCTTACACCTATTCTCGTGCCAAGCATCATGCCGGCAACGGATGGTACGGCAATTAATGGTAGCACCGCACCCTTGTTGATGTATACCCATGCTGCTGCTGTATCAGTTATGGAGAGCAGAAATACGCTCGTTGCCACAGAGATTTTCAGTGGCGCGCCAAGGAGCAGATTAAGGACAGGTACGTTTGCCCATCCGGCGCCGAGTCCGAACATGCCTGCCATAAAGCCTATTACGATAAAGAGTGAAAGTCCAAGTGGTGTTCTGTGTATCTGCCAGTTAATCTGCTTGCCGGCAGACTCCTCGTAATAAATGCCTGTTATCCTGAGGACTGAAGAAAGTGTATCAGCCTGTTTAACTTCCGGAAAATCCGAGCGCTTGGCTGTAGCCATAATGATGACGATCATGATGATCGTGGCCCCAAGTGCGGTCTGGACTACATTCGTAGGGAGTGCAAGGCCCACCATTGCGCCAAAGATTGAGCATGTGGAGGCTATAAGAGCCATGGGGAGTGCGAGTCTGAGATCTGCGAGTCCGCGCTTGAGCAATCCGGGACCTGCAGAGAGTGCCCCGGTAAGGGCCACCAGCAGGCCGGCACCTCTTACAAAATCAAGATTAAAGGGGAAGAAGCTGCTTACTATAGGAACAAACAGCACCCCTCCTCCAACACCAGCAACAACTGCCAGGATACCGAGGAAAAAGGTAAAGACAAACAGGATTACCGGCCACATCCACCAGACAATGGTGCTGCCTTTCTGAGCTACCTCTACTATCTGTTCTTCACCAAATGCAATGCTATAAAATCCTATAGTTATAGCCACTACTGCAAAAAGGAAGAGAAACCTTCGCAAAGTGCGTGACATCGTATTGCCTCCTTCGTCATCTATTCAGTACTGTTGATTATTGTAACAATAATATTGCAATACGCAATTGCTGAGATATCATAATCCTCTGCTAACCGATATGTCAAGAAAATGGCGATTTTTTATTTTAATAAGATATTAAAGGGAAGTTATAGGCCCGGATATCAGGGTGATTCCTATATCTTCAGAACATAGTATCTCAGCCAGACATAGATCATGGATATAAATACCGTGATTATCATAACGGGCATTCCGTAGGCCATAAACCTGATAAAGGATATCTTTTTTCCTGCCCGTTCTGCCAGCCCGACCACAATCACATTCGCAGATGCTCCGATAGCCGTGCCATTACCCCCCAGACATGCCCCAAGAGCGAGGGACCACCAGACAGGCATGAGTTCAGGGTTATGGAGTAGCTGTATGCCCTGAAGGTGCGGCCATATCTGCTTGGCCATATCGATTATCAGGGGATTCATTGTAGCAACGTAGGGAATATTATCCACAAAGGCCGAGGCAAAGGCTGAAAACCACATTATTAGCATGCTTGTGGCAAACATGTTTCCATGTGTAATTGCAAGCACCTCGATGGACATCCATTTAATAAGACCGACCTTGACAACACCCCCGATGATGATAAAGAGGCCCATAAAAAAGAATATGGTCGGCCACTCGACCTCGGCAAGGACGTGGTGTGGTTCATGAGTGCCTGAAAGGAGCAATAAAAGTCCTGCTCCAAACAGGGCCACTGTTGCCGGTTCATAGTTAAACGTGCCGTGCAGGACAAAGCCAACAATAACAATTGAGAGGACAAAGAGTGATTTTTTAAGCATGAGTGGATCCTTGATAGCCTCTTTTTCGTCCATTTCCAGTATCCTCTGTTTAAGTTCGGGCCTGACATGGAGCTTTTTGCCGAACATTATTTTCAGGACAAAGAGGAAGGCGGCCATTATTACAATGATTGCAGGTGTCAGATTGTAGATAAAATCCATGAAGTTGAGTTTTGCCTTTGAGGCAATCATGATATTGGGCGGGTCACCGATAAGTGTGGCAGTCCCGCCTATATTGGAGGCGAGAGCCTCGGCAATCAGAAAGGGTATCGGGTCGACCTCAAGGGCATCTGCGATAAGCAGGGTAACAGGGGCAAGAAGAAGCACGGTGGTGACATTGTCAAGCAGGGCGCTTAAAATTGCCGTAACAATTGCAAATATGGTCATTATCCTCATGGGCTCACCCTTTCCCAGTTTAGCGCTTTTGATGGCTATGTACTCAAAAAATCCGGTTGGTTTCATGAGGTTGATTATTATCATCATCGAGATGAGGAGGAATATGACATTCCAGTCAATGCCGAACTCTTCAACATGAAAGGCCTCTTTCTGTTCCAGTATCTTGAGTACAAGCATCAGTGCTGCCCCAAAGATGGCAACAACCGTTTTATGTACCTTCTCCGAGACAATTAATGTATAGGCGAGGAGAAATATGATAGTGGCAGTCCAGAAGGTTGCATTCATTACAAAAGGGGTGGCTTCATGTGTCATCTCTCTTCCTCCTTTTCAAAAAGCGCCTGCACTATTGCCTGGTAAAGATCGCGTATGTATATCATGCCAACAACTTTCTTCTCCCCGTTCAAAACAGGAAGCCTGTGCAGACCGTGCTTTACAACAAGATCGGCACACTCCATGAGCGGGGCGTCTTCTGAAACAGTTATCACATCCTTTGTCATTATCTCCTCAACCTTCCTGTCGGCAACCTTTCTTGCCATTTGCTCAAGCATCCCGTCCCAGGTGAATTCTCCCAGTTCGGTTAAGGACATATATGACGGGATAATGGCCTTCAGGATATCCTTGATCGAGATAATGCCTGCAAGGTTTCCATTATCAAGGACAATCATGCCTTTTACCCCAACGCGGCCATCTCCCCGTCTGGCAACCCTCATTTTGTTAACTGCCTCTTTCAGGGTGGTCTCCGGAGTCAAGGTCTCTTTAACCGGTTCCATTATGTCTTTAGCCTTCACATGACCCTCCAGTTGTATTGTTATTTACTGCAACAACAAACATTGCATTACGCAACTATACACGATATCATAATCCCAGGTTAAATTCTTAGTCAAGCAAACAGGATTGTTTATTTTTATAGGAGATTAAGAGTAGATTATAAGCTGGCAGGATGGAAGGCGTGCAAACCGTTGAGGCCCCCCTGAAGGGGGGCTCTATTTCGGACTATTGGCTGCAGAATATCAGAATTTAAGGACGTAATACCTCAGCCACACGTATATCATGGAGATAAATACTGTCAGAAGCATTATCGGGAAGCCGTATGCAACAAATCTCATGAAGGATATCTTTTTCCCGGCCTTCTCCGCCATGCCAACCACTATTACGTTTGCTGAGGCTCCGATTGGTGAGCCGTTGCCTCCGAGACATGCCCCGAGTGCCAGAGACCACCAGATAGGCATCAGGTCAGGATGCCTGAGGAGTGCAAGGCCTGTCTCCTGCGGCCACATCTGTTTTGCCATGTCGATTATCAGGGGATTCATTGTGGCAACATATGGGATATTGTCAACGATTGCGGATGCTATGGCAGAGAACCACATTACGATCATGCTTGTTGCAAGGAGATTGCCCTGTGTAAGTGCGAGCATCTTTAGAGACATCAGCTTAATGAGTCCAACCTTTACTACTCCACCGACAAGTATAAAGAGGCCTATGAAGAAAAATATGGTAGGCCATTCGATTTCAGCAAGATAGTGATGTGGCTCGTGGGTGTTGGACAGAAGAAGCAACAGCCCTGCCCCGAAGAGTGCTACTGTGGCAGGCTGCAGTTCCAGTGTTCCATGAAAAACAAACCCGACAAGTACGAGACCGAGGACGAAGAGAGATTTTTTGAGCATTAACGGGTCTTTTATCGCCTCTTTCTCATTCATTTGCATTATTCTTTGTTTGAGCTCTTCCCTCGTCTTCAGTTTCCTGCCAAAAACTATCTTGATAATAAAGAGAAGCACAACCATCAATACGATGACAATCGGGGTCAGATTGTAGATAAAATCCATGAAGTTGAGTTTTGCCTTTGAGGCAATCATGATGTTGGGCGGGTCACCGATAAGTGTGGCAGTGCCTCCTATATTGGAGGCAATGGCCTCAACAATCAGGAACGGAATCGGATCAACCTCAAGGGCATCTGCAATCAGAAGAGTGACCGGGGCGAGTAGTAGTACCGTTGTAACATTGTCAAGCAAAGCGCTCAGGACTGCCGTGACAATAGCGAATATTATCATTATCCTCATGGGGTCACCCTTGCCGGCCTTTGCGCTTTTTATTGCAATGTATTCAAAGAAACCGGTTGGCCGCATAAGATTTATAATTATCATCATTCCGATAAGCAGGAAGATAACATTCCAGTCTACCCCTAATTCCTCAACATGAAAAGCCTCATACTGCGAAAGTATTTTTAACACAAGCATCAGCGATGCAGCAAACAGTGCAACCACTGTCTTGTGTACCTTTTCCGATATTATGACAACGTAGGAGATCAGGAATATGGTTGTTGCAGTCCAGAAAGTTGTGTCCATTACAAAGGGCTGGGATGCAGCGGCAACTTCGTGACTCATAGATTCTGTACCTCCTTGTCATCCAGGAGCACCTTTACAATTGCATTATAGAGGTCCCGTACATAGATGATGCCAACGACTTTCTTCTCTTTATTCAGAACAGGGACTCTCTGGAGATTGTGTTTGACAATAAGGTCAGCACACTCCATGAGTGGGGCATCCTCGGAAACTGTTATTACATCCTTCATCATTATCTCCGACACCTTTTTGTCGGCAACCTTTTTTGTCATCTCTGCAAGCATGCCCTCCCATGTAAACTCCCCGAGTTCCGTCATAGTCATATAAAAAGGTATGATAGCCTTGAGGATGTCTTTAACCGAAACCATTCCCACCAGTTTGCCCTCGTTGTCGAGCACTATCATACCCTTTACTCCGACTATGCCATCGTCTCTCCTCACAACTCTCATCTTGTTTACAGCGTTTCTGATGGTGTCGTCAGGAGATAAATAATCCTTTACGTGCTCCATAATATCCTTTGCCTTCACATAAACCTCCACAGAATGTTTTTAAATGCAACACGGTCATTGCATAGTTCAACAGCACAGCTATAATAATTGTTCGAAAAATTATTAGTCAAGAAAAAAGCAAAAAGGCAGGTGAAAAGCTGCCTTTTTGCTTTTGTAGGAAACGCCTGTACAGCAGGAGCGGAAATTCAGGTAAAAATCTCTCGGAGGTTTGCAGGGGCCTTAACTAAAAGCAGAAATTCACTTCTTTGTCTCATCTGCTTCTGAATCGTTACCTTTGTCCTCAATAAGCTCTATAAGCTGCTTTGCCTTTATTGCACCACTCAAGACCTTGCCGTTTTCCAGCACAATGGTTGGCGTGCCGGTTATGCCGAGTTTCTCTGCAAGTTTGATATTTCTGTCTATAACATCTGTCTTGCATTCAGGGTCAGGAATCTCCTTTTTTGCAAAGGCATCCTCCAAAAGCTGCAGGGACTTGTTGCATTGGATGGCCACTGCCTTCCGGTAGGCATCCTTGTGCATTTTCAGGGGAAAGAGTTTGATGAAGAATGCTATGTCTTTTCTCTTTTCAATAATTTCCTTTAGCTCCTTGTGGAGTTTTGCACAAAATGGACAGTCAGGGTCGTCAAAGACAACGACCTTGTATGTTGCCTTCGGGTCACCCATAACAAGGGCGTCATCGAGTGGGATCTGTGAGAAATCCACCCGGTTAAGCTCTATAAGTCGTCTTTGGGTGAGGTTTTTCTTTGTTTTTATCTTGACAATCTGACCAATGATGACATTTTCCTTTGAGAAGTCCATATATGCAATGCCCTTTTTGCCGCGTGTCTCAAGTGTTACCTCCCAGAGTCCCCTTGACGGGGACATTCTGACCCCTATGACATGGATGTCGGGTATCAGCTGCTTTAAGCTTTCCTGGGCCTCTTCCTTTGTTAAGGAGTGACACTTTCCGCAGTCCTGCTCACATCCGCCAAAGGCTGATGCTCCTGTTTCGGCGACAAACAGTAGTGCCAGGCCAGTGATTATAGTTATCATTATAACAATTGTTTTTTTCATTTTTACCTCAATTTTGCTTTCAGGTTTTTATTTTTTCCAGTACAATTCGGTGCTTGATGAGAGAGATTTCCTTTATTTTTCCTTCAAATTCCTTCTGTTCTCCAAAAAGGTTGCGCATGAATATCCTGTCTCCTTCAGGTCTGAGGATATCCACGTTTTCAAGATACAGGGATTCCTCACCATTGTCGTAAATATATGCATTTGCTTCACACATTACATTACCTCCCTCTTATTGCGGGTTTTAAGTATTCTACCACCTTTTCTATCAGGTGTGGAAGTGGCTCCCTCTGTACACCGGCAATCTCAACGCCTTCCTGGTTGATTGGAAGAAGTATTTTTTTTGCCACTGAAGAAGCTATGGCCTCTGCAATGCCCGGTGTCAGCTCCCCAAGCATTCCATTGGCAAGCACGATACTGAGTGGTCCTACAATTACATCCACCTTTCCGGTATTGCGAATGATGGCGTTTTCACCTGTTGCACCTTTGTTTGCCCGTGCCTTCATCATCGCTGAGGTGGCAGCCGAGTTTGTGCCAAGTGCCAATATCTCTACATTGGCACCAAATTCCTCCCTCAGCCTTTTTACAACCGTGCTCCCGATACCGCCACCCTGACCATCTACTACTGCAATCCGCATCATGAATTACTTTATCAGTAAAGCTTTTTAAAACTCAAGTGTGGAAAATGCTGAAAGGAAGCCTGTCAACTTCAGGGAAAGGATAAGGACATGGAGTTTGAACGGCTTTAATTATCACTTTTGTCTCACCCGGATGGTGAGACGTGATAATTGCCTCGGAGTCCCGGCCGGACGCCGGGACGAGAATGAGAGAGAACTCCATGTCCTTGTCCTTTCCCATACCTTCAGGGTCAAGCAGCGCCTGTTTTTGCTATAATGTCTGCATGAAGGTTTCGGAGCTCTTTGTCAGGTGTCTTGAAGCTGAGGGAGTGGAATACATCTTTGGTATTCCCGGCGAAGAGAACCTCGAGTTCCTCAACGCCCT
>UOGH01000274.1_pt1 | contig 17697 bp, 20 predicted proteins | sample 1989771 | NCBI WGS metagenome assembly UOGH01 (sample SAMEA4712198, study PRJEB27164) | hydrothermal vent metagenome | biome: marine basaltic hydrothermal vent biome; feature: marine hydrothermal vent; material: mineral | place: Pacific Ocean | collected 2011-06-14/2011-07-23 | depth 1691 m | reverse complement strand
TATTTTTCTGTATAATACCAAAACCATCTTGAAAAATGGCCAACCATAAAAGTCAACGGGTAAGCAGGAGGCAACAGACTTTCCTGATTTCCATGCACTTACCATGGGTAGGTAGTAGCATATCACTCGTTTTGTAATGATAAAGGAAGTCCCCCCATTCCATAATCTGTTTGCTAACTCAAAAAGTCGACGGTCTTTATATCGAGATGCCTTGCTATCAGCTTAAAATGCCTGTCGTGATGAAGGAGCGAGCAGTCGTGCGCTTTAGCAAGAGAGGCGATTATGATATCCACCGATGGAACTGTAATGCCTTTCTTCCTGAGGCTATACCCTGCACTGTAAACCGTCTCCCAAACTTCTTCATTGAGAGCCATCAGCTCAAGCGCCTCCAGTCTTGACCGCATCTTTTTATATTCCATGTCATCGCGACACCCCTGAAGAAGTTCCATGGTGATGATATTTGTTGTTACCGCTGACAGGGAATTCAGAGCAGCCACAACTTGCTGTTTCAGCTTCTCATTCCCCGATTTCCTGAAACTGACTATCCAGGCGGATGTATCTATCAGGACCCTATCTTTCATCCCGCATCTTCTTCAAGTCGCTTAATGTCAGATCGAAGGCGTCGTAATTACCGACCAGTTCTTTCAGTTCCTCAATCTTTTTGAATCTCAGATAATCCTTCATGGCCGTTACAATTGCCTCTTTCTTGGTCTTCACCCCGGCCTTTTTCATAACCTCATTAATGAGGTCTTCATTTATATCAATTGTTGTGCGCACTTTTACCCTCCCTTTATACATAATAATACGTGCTAATTATATATACCATTTTATCATACACTATGCATTAATGTCCTTAACCTGCTTAAAACAAACCCTTCTCATCCTTCACTTCAAGAAAGTCAATAAATATTGTTCTGCAAGAATTGGTAAGCAGTATCGTGCTGTCGGGATTGAAATGAAAAAAGGGATATTAAGGGGGACATACAGGACTCTCAACCGGTTTCCCTGTCAGCCTCCTCAACAGGGCAGGCAGGTTCTCTATCTCCTTGATATCCGTCTGACATAGCGATTTCAGTCTGTTCCTTAAGAGAGAAAACTCCTCATAATGTCCTTGCAGATGAGAGGAGAGGCTCTTCTGGAGTGCCTCTCCTCTTTCATCCCAGTCAAGGAGCAGGATAAACCTCTCGTGCTGCTTCAGGATATCTTCGCAGAACTCATAAATTGTCTTTCCACCATGAAGAAGGATGACCTCTCCGGTTATACCGAGGCTCCTCAGGGCCCTGCGGTCCCTCTTACCCTCAACAATGATGGGAACAAGCTTATTCACCTCATAGAGGGCTCTTATGACCTCAAGTATCTGTCCTGCCCTCCTGTCTTCGATCTCCAAACGCTATATCCCCTCCGGCAATAACCGGGGCTGTTTTACTCGACCGCTATGAATGTTTCGGTCCTTGTTATGCCCCTGACCTTTCTGACCTTCTTCAGAATCCTTGTGAATATCTCATTAATATCATTGGCCTCAAGCACTGCAACAATATCAAACTGTCCTGTAATAACATCTGCGTTCACCACTCCGTTGATACCCCTTAAGGTATCCCGGATGTCCCTGTCCTTGCCGGGAAGGACATTTGCAAGCATGTATACCCTTGCCATGGTCTCCTCCTTTGGGGCTTACGCCCCCTGTTGAGTTTATTCACAGACTTTATAAATAAAGCATACCAGATTATAGCCTTCATGACAACACATTCCGTGGCCAATGTAGTCAATCTGTTGACACCTGATACCCATATACTGTAAATTAACTGTACCATGCAGAGTGTTCTTGTAATAGACGACGATATTACAGTAAGAGATGTCCTTAACGAATTTTTAATTTCGGAAAAATACAGGGTCACCCTCGAAGAAAACGGCCTGGCCGGACTTGAAAGATTGAGGAAGGAGAGCTTTGATATTATCTTCCTTGATCTCGCCATGCCTGTAATGGGGGGAATGGATGTACTGAAGGCAATGAAAGAGACCCAGAACTCCGATACTCCCTGCATCATCATTACTGCCTATGGAACAGTAAAAAACGCCGTTGAAGCCATGAGGGCAGGGGCATTCGATTACGTCACAAAACCCTTCAGACTCGATGAGCTGGGGATAATCATCAAAAAAGCACTCGAGGTGGCAAAACTCAAGAAAGAGAATCTCCGGCTCAAGAGAGAGCTCAGGAAGCGTTACGAATTTCACGGTCTTATAGGCTCATCCCCTGAGATGCAGAGGGTTTATGACCTGATAGAGAAGATAGCTGATACGGACAGTACTGTGCTCATTACAGGTGAGAGCGGTACTGGAAAAGAGCTTATCGCAAAGGTAATCCATTACAACAGTTACCGCTCAGGCAAGAACTTTGTCCCTCTCAATTGCGCAGCCATACCAAAAGACCTCCTGGAGTCTGAGCTCTTCGGACATGAAAAGGGGGCATTCACAGGGGCTATAAATACACGCATTGGAAGGTTTGAACTTGCAAGCGGAGGCACGCTCTTTCTTGACGAGATTGGAGATCTTGATCCCTCGTTGCAGGTCAAGCTGTTACGGGTGCTTCAGGAGAGGGAATTCGAAAGAATCGGGAGTACAAAAACAATAAAGGTAGACGTAAGGATCCTGGCCGCCACTAACAGGAACCTTGAAGAACGCACAAGAGAGGGCAAGTTCAGGGAAGACCTTTATTACAGGCTAAATGTAATACCCGTTCACATTCCCCCGTTGAGGGACAGGAAAGAAGACATACCGGTATTAATCGAACATTTCCTGAAAAAACATGCAAAGGCAAAAAAGAGGCAAAACCCCAGGATATCAAAACAGTTGATGGATGTCCTGCTCAGATACAAATGGCCCGGAAATGTGCGTGAACTGGAAAACCTGATTGAACGACTTACGATACTCAACCCCGGACAGGACGTTACCATGAAAGACCTGCCTGAGAGGTTTCAAACCCTCGCTCCTGCTACTGACAAGTCCCAAGCCTCTGTTTATTCTACCGAGGATTTATCACTGCCACCTGAAGGCATAAACCTCAACAACATCGTTGATACCATCGAAAGGAAACTCATAAGTGAGGCCCTGGGAAAGTCTAACGGGGTAAAGAGCAAGGCTGCAACCCTCCTTGGACTCAACAGGACAACACTTGTTGAAAAGATGAAAAAAAAGGGAATTGCAATAACGTCAAAAGACTAACGTCCAAAAAACCCGTCCTTGATTTTTCCTTGATATTCAATTAGTTACATTCTGGCATATTAGTTGCTATTTCTCTCTCCACAATGAAACTAACCGTCATATTCCCGGCAAATATTACTCAGTGGATTGTTGTTGCAGGCATTGTCCTGACAGTCTTCCTTACCTGTACGGAGAGTTACGCTTCAGAACCCTTGCAAAAGGTTCTTGAGGCAATTGACGAGGGGAGGAACTATGAGGCCATGAGACTGCTCTCTCAATACAAGCCTTCTGAAAAGGAGCTTCCCCGCTACTTCTACCTTAAGGGAAGGGCACTTGAGGGGGCAAAGAGGCACCGCAAGGCCATAGGATACCTGAACAGGGCCTATATAACAGCAAAGGATACGACCCTCAGGGAAGATGCACTCTTTGAGCGGGGAGTGGCATACCTGCTGAGTGGATTCCATTATGAAGCTGCTTCAAATTTCAGGCTCTTTATAAACCTCTATCCTGGATCCACATTAATACAGAAGGCGTATCTCAATTATGCCCAGGCCTCCCTGAAGACCGGCAATTATGTGGAGGCTCTCGCCTATTTCAGAAAGGTAAGTGATACACCAGAGGCAATCTTCGGCAAGGCAGAGGTATTTCAGAGGCTTGGACTCTTCAGCGCTGCACATGAACTCTATAATACCGGTCTGATAAGTTATAAAAACTACATCGAAAAGCATCCGGACGTCCTTTACCACTATGCAGAAAACCTCAGGATTATCGGCAAACCCGAACAGGCAAAGTCCCTCTTCTATCTGCTGATGGATACCTACCTCAGGGAGAGGGCTTACCTTGGACTTGGACTGATCGAGTACGCAAGGAACGACATGGAATCTGCCGGGATGTACCTCAAAAAGGCATCCGCGTCCCCTGACAGGGTAATAAGGAGACAAGCCCTGCTGAACCTTGGCAAGACACTGATATCAATTGACCGGAAGGACCGTGCCATTGAATACCTTAAGGTCCTTCAGAGAGATTACTCCTACACGCCGGAATCGGAAAAGGCACTTTTACTGCTCGCCGGATTGATGCGGGAAAGAAAGGATTATCTGCAGGCAGAGAAATATCTGCGAGAGATACTGTTTGGAAGAAAGCCCATGAGGGCGGCACTGAATGAGCTTGACATCCTGGTAAACGAGAGTATAAAGAACGATACTGGTGCCTTCAAAAGTATCTGGAACAAAAGTGGACAATGGCTTTATACACCATCAAGGGAAAATACACTCCTTAACGTTGCAGAGGCGCTCAGGAATTCAGGTGGTGACTTTATCAGGGTATACACATATCTGACAGAAAATGGCTCCAAAACGATACGGGCAAAGTCCCTGAGCCAGCTCGCAATCTTCTTCAGCCGCCTTTCGGATATCAAAAGGGTAGAAAGCCTGGTCACAAGTCTTGAAAAACTGAATCCCGGGGGCGATGAAAAACTCAGGGCGAGGGCATGGCTCTATTATCTCAAAGGAAAGAAAAAGCGTGCCTACTCCACGATAACAGGGATATCCCTTCCTGTTAATGAAGACATTGATCTCCTCTGGAGGGTAAAGGAAGGAGCACCTTCAGTAATGACCTTTATTAAAAACTACAAATCAATGGCCAGGACAACAGGGATGCCGCTCAGATACACAGAAATGGGGAAATTACTTACTGATAAAGGTATGAGACAAAAGGCAATAAAATACTTCAGCCTTGCACTTAAGGTTAACCCGGACAATGCACAGGCAATGTTTATGCTTGCCAGGCTCAATGCCAATGCTCCCCTCATAAAGCGTCTCTCGGAAAAAAAGGGACTTTATGGCTCTATGGCAAAGGTGATGATAAAAGAACAGGAAATAAAAAAACATATCCTGGAGATGTGAAAATGGAAGAGCTTAAAAAACTGAACGAAGCATTTATGACATTTAACCTGGCCTCGGAAACCCTGAGGGAGTATTATCAAAATCTCCAGCAGCAGGTGACATACCTTTCAGAAGAGGTACAGAGAAAAAACACGCAACTCCAGAGGACTCTCAGCTTTCTCAACTCCGTCCTGCAGGGGATTAAGGAGGCGATAATCGTACTGGACAGTGACGGAAAGATACTTATGATGAACAGGGCCGCAGAGGTCCTTCTCACACTGGATGTCACTGAATCAACAGGTCACAGACCGGAGGAATACGGTTATAACTTCAGCCGGCTCGATCAGAATAATCAGGAGATTGAGATAGAAACAGGAGGGGTCAGGAAAAACCTGCTTGCAAGTCTCTCTGATGTGCTCAACGGCGGAGACGGGTTGATAGGATTTGTAATCCTGCTGCGGGACATAACCGCCCAAAAAGAGGTGGAGGCAGAGAAGGAGCGGAACAAAAGGCTCATTGCCATGGGAGAGATGATGGCCAGTATTGTTCATGAGCTGAGGAATCCGCTGTGCAGCATTGAGCTCTATGCATCAATGTTATACAGGGAATTAGAGGATACTCCCCAGGCATCCCTTGCAATGGGTGTTTCAACGGGAGTAAGAAACCTGAATACTTCCCTCTCCAACATGCTCTACTTTGCCCGGCCGCGGAATCCAAAAACAACACGCTGTGACATAAGAACACTAACTGACGATGCCCTTTTATTGATTAAGCCCGTCATTGAATCAAGGGGCATTGTTGTCAGGAAACAAATCCCCAACGCCTCGATAAACGGAGATTCGGGACTCGTAAAACAGGTAATTCTCAATATCCTGCTCAATGCAGTACAGGCAATGGGAACAGGCGGAATTCTCACAATCCATTCTGAAACAGACAGTAAAGGATTCCACCTCAACATCTCCGACACCGGAAGTGGAATCACTTCAGAAGATATAGAGAGGATTTTTGACCCCTTTTTCACAACCAGGGACGAAGGCACAGGGCTTGGCCTTTCCATATCCCTGAAGATAATGCAGGCCCACGGTGGAACAATAAGGGCAAGGAGCCTGCCGGGCTCAGGCAGTGTATTCATACTATGCTTTCCTCATAAGCACCTCCTCCCCGTTGTCTCCGGAGACAGGCAGACCGCACTATCTGTCCTGTCTCCGGAGCAATTTTTACAGAAGGATTCCTGCGGGCAGGGGACAGTGGACCCAGACGGGAAAAAGAGCACATCATGTCTCAAAATGCCTAACACTCAAATACCTCGAAACTGTTAACGGAGGCCGATAATGCAACCCATTGTCGTTGTTGATGACGACCCGGAGATGAGAAACGCACTTGAAGAGGCCGTAAAAAGGTTTGGCTTCGATGTAATGGTCGCAGAAAGGGCATCGGAGGGCATAGAGGTGCTGAAAAACCATGATTGCTCCCTGCTAATAACGGACATGAAGATGCCGGGAATGAATGGCCTGGAGTTCATCAGACATGTACGAAAGCTCTCCAGCACCTTGCCAGTCCTTGTAATCACGGGATTTGGTACGGTTGAAAACGCGGTTGAGTGCATGAAACTCGGAGCCTCGGACTATCTTATGAAGCCCTTCTCTTTTGATAACCTGAGGCAGGCAATAACCGGACTCATTGAGCCGGCACCTGCAAACGGCGAGATAATTACCGATGATGAGTCAATGAAACAACTACTCAGGATTGCATACGAGGTGGCAAGGACCGACACCACGGTCCTCATAACCGGAGAGAGCGGCACAGGCAAGGAGCTGCTCGCAAGGTATATACACAGGCAGAGCCTGAGGAGAGGAAAGAACTTTGTTGCCGTTAACTGCGCAGCAATACCTGAGAACCTGCTTGAATCCGAACTATTTGGTCATGAGAGAGGCTCCTTCACAGGTGCCCTGGAGAAAAAAATCGGAAAATTCGAAATAGCTGACGGAGGAACCTTCCTGCTTGATGAAATCGGCGAGATGTCACTTCCGCTTCAGGCCAAGCTCCTGAGGGTCCTGCAGGAAAGGGAGATTGACAGGATTGGCAGTAAAAAACCCCTGCCCATAAATATCAGGGTGATAACAACTACAAACAGGGACCTTGCCGAAGAGGTTGAAAAAGGAAACTTCAGGGAAGATCTATTCTACAGGATAAGTGTATTTCCCCTTGAACTGCCACCCCTCAGAGAACGGACCAGCGATGTACGTATTCTTTCTGAATTCTTTCTGAAAAAACATGCCTCTCAATACGGAAAGTATATCTCGGGCTTCTCGGAAGATGCCTTTAATTTTCTTTATACCCAGTCATGGAAGGGAAATATCAGGGAACTGGAAAATGTTATCCAGAGGGCAGTGCTACTCAGCCGCTCAGAGTTTATAGAAAGCGGAGACTTTATGATAGAAAAGAGCAGAAATGTTAGACAGAACAGCAAGACCATCAAGGAGATGGAAAAAGATCTCATACTCAGAACACTCCGGGCAACCAACGGAAACAGGACAAGGACAGCAAAGTGCCTGGGAATAACTGTCAGGACATTGAGAAACAAACTGAATGAATACAGGCTTAACGCCTGAACCCGGAAAGAGGAAAAAATTTCCTCCCCGGGTAAAAATCAGCTACTCCTGACAAGCTGATTACCTGGAATCATGGACAGTTGCCCTGGCATGAAACTTGTAGTTCAAATCAGGTTAAAGACAACTGGAGGCTATTATGGACTTTACACTTAAACGGCTTGAGGAGATGATAAAGTTCACCATGCAGAGGCACAGTGTGCTCCTGAGCAATCTCGCAAACAGCGACACGCCGCAGTACAGGGCAAAGGACATAAAATTCGAGTCCGTCTTTGACGAGGAGAGGCTCAGGCTTAAAAACACATCTCCCACCCACCTGAGGGCACTTGAAATTGGTGGAGATATTGAGGTGAAGCTGGATACTGCATCGCCATGGCTTGACGGGAATAATGTTGAGGAGGATGTTGAGATGGCAAAGATTACTGAAAACGCCCTCCTTTACCAGACGACTCTGAGACTTATCAATGACAGGTTTAAAGCGTATAGAAATCTGATTAGCGGGAGGTAGCACATGAATATCCTGAAGGCATTTGATGTTAGTGCATCAGCACTCGTTGCGCAGAAGCAAAGGATGAATACCATTGCCTCTAATATGGCAAACCTGAACACTACAAGAACACCCGAGGGTGGTCCCTACAAGCGAAGGGATGTTGTCTTCAGCTCCTACATGCTTGATGAGGAGGGAGGGCTCGAAGGTGTCGGGGTATCCGATGTTGTAACCTCCAACACGCCGCCCAAGGCTGTTTACGACCCTGGTCACCCGGATGCAGATGATAAGGGTTATGTGCTTATGCCTGACATAAACCTGATTGAAGAGATGGTTAACATGATGATGGCAACAAGGGTGTACGAAGCCAATGTAAATGCCTTTAACATAACAAAATCAATGTATATGAAGGCGCTTGAACTGGGAAGATAAACGGCTGACAATGAATGATAAATCCGGAGGTATAAAGAATGTCAATTAATCCAGTCAATGGAAGCCCCCCCGGGGCGGAAGGAATAGGAAATATAGCAGGAAACCTTAAACCCGCCGGCCAGGACAAGGCCGGCGGGAGCTTTGAAATCCTTCTTGATGAGACAATCGGGAAGGTGGCCTCCCTGCAGAAAGAGACAGAGAAGGCAATTGCAGAAATCGGCAATGGAGGAGGAGACATAGTCGAAACCATGGTTGCCATGCAAAAGGCTGACCTCTCTTTTCAGGTGATGATCGAGGTGAGGAACAAACTCGTGACAGCCTATGAAGAGATAATGAGGATGCAGGTCTGATATCCATGGCAAATATACTGGATATCGTCAACAAGTGGGATACAAAGAGGAAGGTTACATTGTCCATTCTTGTTGTTCTCACCATTGCCTCAATAGTGCTCCTGATCACATGGTCACAAAAGCCGGATTACCAGCTGCTTTATTCAAACCTCCGGGAAGAGGATGCAGGACTCATAGTGCAGAAACTGAAGGAGATGAAAATCCCTTACAAGACAAACACATCAGGCATCCTTGTACCCTCCGACAAGGTTTATGAACTGAGAATCCAGCTCGCTGCCATGGGGTTACCTCAGGGTGGAAGCATGGGATACGAGATATTCGATAAAACGAGCCTCGGCACAACCGAATTTGTACAGAAGGTAAACCTGAAAAGGGCCTTGCAGGGAGAACTTTCAAGAACCATACGGTCTCTGCAGGAGGTTTCTGACTGCAGGGTACACCTCTCCATGCCGGAAAGGTCTATTTTTACCAGCACAGATGAGAAACCAAAGGCATCCGTCCTCCTTAAGCTCCGTCCCGGCGTAACGCTGAGCAGGTCCCAGATTCGGGGAATAGTCCACCTTGTTTCCGGCAGCGTGGAATCGCTCACCCCGGACAACGTAACCATTGTGGATAACAGGGGCAACGTCCTCACCACCGAGACGGATGAAGCCCTGCAGCTTAACAATACCCAGAGCGACTATCAAAAGGGACTTGAGATGGACATGGAGAAGAGGATTATCAGCATCATCGAACCTGTTGTGGGCAAGGACAAGGTAAAGGCAAAGGCCAGTATGAGTATAGACTTTACACGGACAGAAGAGACTCAGGAGACTTATGACCCTGATGGACAGGTTGTCAGAAGTCAGCAAAAGTTAACGGAACAGAAGACCGGAGGGATAGTTGCCGGGGTACCGGGGGTACAGTCAAACCTGCCCAACAAACGTGTTGGCAGGTCCGCTGCCAACAAAACGGGCTTGAGAAAACAGACGGAAACAGTAAACTACGAAATCAGCAAGACCGTAAGTCATGTTATAAAACCCACGGGGACAATAAAACGTCTGACAGTTGCAGTTCTGGTCGACGGGACGTACCTTAAGGACGAGAAATCAGGGGAGATGAAATATGTGGCCCGGTCAGAAGAGGACCTGAAGAGTTACGAAGATATTATCAAAAGGGCCGTAGGTTATTCAGAAGAAAGGGGCGACGAGGTAAAGGTTATAAACATGCCCTTTCATACACAACCGGAGGTCATTGAAATACCGGAGCAGATGGATTATACAAAATACATTATACCGGCCGCACGTTATGGAACAATACTTATATTGTCGGTTCTTGTCTTGCTGTTCCTCATAAGACCCCTGTTTGCCTATCTCAAACAGCAATCCACTCCACCTGCATCATCCACCTCACAGACACTTACACCGGAGCTTGAGGGGAAACCCGCACCCAGGGAGATACCCCGGGACGAGATAGTTGAATGGGCCAGAAACAACCCCCAGCAGGCTGCTACACTCATAAAAAGATGGACCGGGAGCAAATAAATGCCTACTCTGAAAGGACATGAAAAGGCAGCAATCATGCTCAGCTATGTTGGAGAGGAAACAGCATCAGAGATACTCAAGGCACTCGACAAGGAGACTATTGAAAAAATAACCTCTGCACTTACAGAGTTGAAGACCCTGAAAGAAGAAGAGATGCAGGCAGTGCTTGATGAGATAAGGAAGAGTATTGATGAGGGGGATGTTGCCATAGGAGGAGAGGATTATGTAAAGAGGATCCTGTACAGGGGGCTGGGCAATGAAAATGCAGAAGAGCTCATCGAGTCTGCCCGGCGTTCCAATCCCATAGATAAGCTCAACATTATAGATACGCGCCTTATTGTAAAATTCCTCTCAGATGAGCATCCCCAGACTACGGCCTTTGTGCTCTCACTGCTTGAACCGAAAAAGTCGGCGGATGTGCTTTCAGAATTGCCGGAGCACCTTAAGGGTGACATTGCAATGAGGATTGCAAACCTGGAAAAGATCCCGGAAGAGGCATTAAAGGAGATCGAAGAGGTTCTGAAGACACAGCTCAGCATTGGTGAATCAAGGGGCAGAAAGGTTGACGGGGTAAAAACAGTGGCAGACATCCTCAATAATGCCGGCAAGGAGACGGAACAGACGATTCTGGAGCTTATAGAACAACAGGAACCTTTAAGGGCTGAATCCATAAGGTCACTGATGTTCGTGTTTGATGACCTTGCCTCGATTGATGACAGGGGCATGCAGGCGATACTCAAGGAGATCAGCACAAACGACCTTTCACTTGCACTGAAGACTGCATCAGATGAACTCAAAGGCAAGATTTTCAGGAACATGTCCAAACGCGCAGTACAGATACTTAAAGAGGAGATCGAATCCACGGGACCTGTAAGGGTCTCGGATGTTGAAACAGCCCAGCAGAACATCGTCAAGGTAGCACGGAAACTGGAAGAGGAAGGCAAGATTATTATTGCCGGCAAGGGAGAGGAGGAACTAATTGTCTAAAGCCAAAATCCTTCGGGATCAGAGCATCACGGAGTTCGGCATGCCATCCCTTGAACATAAACAGGCCGGGGGAACTGCAGAGAGGAACTTCAACCAGGATACAGCTGCAATTGAAAGAGCCGCATATGAAAAAGGGTTCAGTGCGGGTGAAGAGGCCGGCTACGTGGTTGGAGAAGAAAAGGCATTGATGCTTCTGGAAAGGCTCGATATAATCCTCACAGAGATGAAAGATCTGAAGAAAAAGATCCTGGCAGAAATGCAACCACAGGTTTTTACCCTGTCAGTAGCCATGGCAAGGAAGATACTAAGGGATGAAATCAGGCAAAACCCTGAAGTAATAATTAACCTCATAAAAGCTGCAATGGAAAAAATAGAAAAAACAGGGACAATAACAATCAAGATAAACCCTGCCCTGAAAGGACTTATATCAGATCACAAACCTGAACTGTTTGCCATACACCCTGAGATAAGATTCGACACAGACCCCTCCATTCCACCGGCCAGCCCCCTGGTGGTTGGACCTGAAGAAGAGGTAATCACTGACTTTGAATCACAATTAACAAACCTGGTTGAGGACCTTGGAGAAGAGATTGGAAACAGTAACGATTGAGAGATATATAGACAGCCTTGAGAGTATTGACCCGATGAGGGTCTATGGCAGGGTGGTTGAAATCACAGGTGTTATTCTTAAGGCCACAGGCATGAAGGCAAGTATTGGAGAAGCCTGCAAGGTGTACTCTGAAGGGGGGTCAATAGTTGATGCCGAGGTGGTTGGTTTTAAAGACGATAAGGCACTGCTTATGGCCGTAGGTGACATACAGGGGATAAAGTCGGGCAGCAGGGTACTGCCGGTGGGCAGAAAGCTCTCTGTAAATGTATCGCCCCACCTCGTTGGCAGGGTGATTGATGCACTCGGCAACCCCATAGATGGAAAAGGAAGGATCAACGGCCAGGCGTATCCACTCTTCGGTAACCACATTAACCCGCTTGAAAGGCAGCGGATATCCGAACCAATGGACCTCGGAATCAGGGCCATAAACGGTCTGCTCACCTGCGGAAAGGGGCAGAGGGTGGGAATCATGGCTGGAACCGGCGTTGGCAAGAGTGTGTTGCTTGGAATGATTGCAAGATACACTGAGGCAACGGTAAATGTAATAGGTCTTATCGGTGAAAGGAGCAGGGAGGTCAGGGAGTTTATTGAAAGAGACCTCGGAGAGGAGGGGCTGAGAAAATCAGTGGTAATAGTCTGTACAGCCCAGGAGCCTCCACTGGCAAAGGTGAGGGCTGCCTTCACCACAACTGCCATTGCAGAATATTTCAGGGACCAGGGAATGGATGTGCTCCTGATGATGGACTCGCTGACAAGGGTTTCAATGGCACAGAGAGAGGTTGGTCTTGCCATTGGAGAACCACCCACTACCAAGGGATACACTCCTTCGGTCTTTACACTGATGCCAAGGCTGCTTGAAAGGGCCGGAACCTCTTCAGACAAGGGAAGCATCACAGGGCTTTATACCGTGCTTGTTGAAGGCGATGACCTTACCGACCCGGTGGCAGATGCTTCCATGTCTGTTCTTGACGGTCATATAGTCCTGTCAAGGGACCTTGCAATGGAGGGCGTCTACCCTGCAATTGACATACTAAGGAGTGTCAGCAGGGTAATGCTGGATATAGTTGACGATCGACACAGAGAGCTTGCCATGATGTTTATTGAAAACCTGTCCACATACAAAAAGTATGAAGACCTCATAAGCATCGGTGCATACAAGGAGGGCACAAATCCAAAGGTTGACAGGGCCATGAAGATGATAGACAGACTGCGAAGCTACCTGAAGCAGGGCATAAATGACAGACGGGATATGGGTGACAGCCTTCAGGGGCTCTATCTACTCTTTGAGGCTGAAGAACTATGAAATCAGATTCATTAAACAACCTCCTGAAATTAAAGGAGTGGCGGAAAGAAGAGATCGAGATGGAGATAAACCGCCTCCAGGGCATTATCAATCAGGAAGAGGCACGCCTGAAAACCATGGAATCAGAGCTTTCCGGTAACCTTGAAACCTTTAAAAACCACCAGATACAGGATGTCATAGATCCCGGCTCCCTCAAGACCTTTCACTCCTATTTCTCTCATATGAACATAAAGATGTACCAACAGAGAGAGGCAATCGTAAAAAAGATAGCAGAGCTTGACGAGACACAGAAACTGTTGATTGAGGCATATAAGGAGAAGATGCTTGTTGAAAACCTCAAGGGAAAACTCTGCATGAACGAGACAAGGGAAAACAACCGTAAGGAACAGAAAGAGTTTGACTTCATATTCACCACAAGGATAAAGAGATGAAAAAACTCCCCGGCATATTAAGGTTTCTCTACCCGGCACTGCTTATTCCGGGATTCGCCCTGATATCATTGCTGATTATCATTATTGCAACGCCCTCCCCTGTTTTTGCTCAGGAGGACCTCCTCCAATATCTTCAAACCAAGGGGGCTGAACTTGATCAGAAGGAACAACAACTGCAGGAAAGGGAGAAGGCACTTCAGGAACTGGAGAAAGATATAATGGCAAGGATAAAGGAATATGAATCCATTCTTGAGAGAGTTGAAAAAATACTTGCAAAGATAGATAACATAAAAGAAGAAAAGGTTCAGCATGTAATAAAGACATACGAAAAGATGCAGCCGGAAGAGGCGGCAATAAGACTGGAAGAGCTTGATGAAAGGACTGCCGTAAAGGTCCTTGCCTTTATGAAACCGCGAAAGGCTGCAAATATCCTTTCCATGATGGCCCCGGGAAAGGCTGCAAGGCTGACAAGGAAGATAACGGAGATACCGGGACTTGATAAATTGATTGCAAAGATGAAAAAGGGACAATAAAAAAACCACCCGAGAAAAAAATTCCCCCTCCAAAGGAAAAATCTTCTCCTATCGGCAATACTGTAAACCTGAAGACATTGAAAAGACAAGGATTTATCCGTCCGAAAGGCCTGCCCGGGCCTGGCATACCACTTGCTAACTAAATGATGTAATGCTGCTTCCATCAATAAATACAGTCCCCGGCACGCCGGACACTGAAAAGAGAGGCCCCTCCACCGGAGAAAAAGGCGTGGATTCTGCAGCAGCCTTTTCCGTATTTCTGCCCTTCTTTATGTCCACCATCTCCACTCCAAAGTCAGAAAACACCCTGGGGGGCAGGAAGACTGCTGAAACAGGGGGGATAGCCTTAACCGCGGACATCGCTGTACAGCAAACCGGTACCGGAGAAAAACAATCTCCAGCCCTCCCGGATATTATCAAGGCAACTCTCAGCATTGATCCAACTATCAGCCGGACAAACTCTCAGGACAAAACTGGAGGTACAGACCCAAACCCGGCAAACATTATAGGCAAGGCCGGGAATAAGGCGCAAGAAACCTCTGCTGAAACAACCAGCGGGGATGGCAAGGCAACCACATCGCTTCCGACACAGAAAGAGCCTGTAAACACAAACGGTCCTAATGCAACCTATAATAAACCTGCAAACCCTGTAGAACCATCCGTTGTCAACAATACCACAAGCCAGCAAAAAACACCTCCGAATATAGAAGTATCCGGCAAAAACAATGCAACACAGGGGAAAGGGGCCTCAGTCAATCCAATCCTGAATGGCAAAACACCTGAAGACGCCTCCGGGTTTGAAACCGGACTTCACCAGAACAGGAAAGATACCGCTGTCTCCTCCCGGTCAGAGGGCAAACCTAATAACGAAACCCCTTTCGTCTTCCAGAAAATTGATATCCCTGAAGTGGATTCACAAAACACAAACCGCAATCTCAATACCCACAAAACAGGGGACAACATCCTTTCGGAAAAACTCCCTGAAACGGCCGGAACACAGATAAACAAGGCAACTCCTTCTCATAAAAACCCCTCCATTGAACTCACCATAGAGCCCAAAGGCCTCGGTAAGATAGACATCGAGGTATCTGTACATGACGGCGAAGTAAGGGCTGAGCTGGGAATTGAAAAGCTAAAGAGCCTGATGGATATACAGAACAACATGCCCCAGCTCTTCGACAGCCTTGCAAAGGCGGGCTTAACCCCTGGAGGTTTTTCACTCTTCCTGAAAAACAGGGGATATAAAAAACCGATGAAGGCCGAGTATAACCAGAAAGATATACAGGATATAGAAGTAAACACTCAGAAATCAAATCATGGTAACCAGAGTCTATACACGGTCAGTATCCGCGTATAGATACGGACAAAAGGAGGCAAGAAATGAACCCAGCAACAGGAACAGTTGGAAAAGACGATTTTTTAAGGCTGTTTACTACTCAACTGAGATACCAGAGCCCGCTAAACCCTATGGACAGCACCGAATTTACTGCACAACTTGCACAGTTCAGCTCCCTTGAACAACTTGTGAGTATGGGAGACACCCTTGACGGCATCCTCTCTTATCAGGACTCCCTTAATAACGCCCTTGCCACAAACCTTATGGGGAAGATGGTAAAGGTTGAAGGCAATCGTGTGAACCTTGAGGGTTCTGCAGCGATCTCCTATGAGGTCTCACAGAATGTGGGAAAGATGACACTGAACATCAATAACTCCTCTGGTGAGGTAGTCAGAACCATTGAATTAGGGAAACAGCCGGCTGGCGGCGGTAGATACATCTGGGATGGAACAGACAATGACGGCAATCCCCTCCCTGACGGCCTGTATACAGTAAATTTCTCTGCCGCCGATAATAATGGAAATTCGGTGCCTGTCTCCACAGAGACACTGTCAATGGTTACAGGCATCAGCTTTGAGGACGGCATTACTTACCTTGTACTTGACAACAACACGAGGGTTTCCCTCGGTGAGATTAAAGAGATATGGGAAGGAGGTGTTTAAAAATGTTAACCGCCCTTTTTTCAGCAATAAGCGGACTCAATGCAAACGGGACTTCTCTCTCGGTAATAGGTGACAATGTTGCGAACATGAACACAGTTGGCTACAAGGCAAGCAGGGTAGCTTTTGGTGATGTCCTGAGCCAGACCATTACAGGAACCTCGGGCAATTCACAAATCGGAAGAGGGGTCGTAGTGAGTGATATTTCCCCCCTCTTCACGCAGGGTTCTTTTGAGACAACGGCAAGCGCACTTGACATGGCAATTGACGGAGATGGCTTCTTCATGGTCAAGGAGGATAATTCAAACTTCTACACAAGGGCCGGACAGTTCACCCTTGACAAGGATGGTTATCTCGTAACAACTGATAATCTGAGAGTTCAGGGTTATCTCTATGACTCAGGAGGAAATGCAACAGGTGTGGTAGGTGACATATCGGTTGCATCCCTGAATAGTGCGCCACAGCCAACTGCCAATGCCGAATTTTCAGTAAACCTTGATTCAAGGGATGGTGTGACAGGCCCCTTTGACCTTACCAACACGTCAGGCACTTCCAACTTCTCCACCTCCCTGACAATCTACGACAGCCTGGGCAACGACCATCTCCTTACCACATATTTCACGAAAACAGCCGCAAACCAGTGGGAGGCAAATGTCGTCACTGTTACCGACCCGTCTACCGATCCCCCTACATACTCCATAGTTGAAACGCAGGCCCTCCAGTTTGACGATACCGGAAACCTTATAATCCCTGACCCTCCGGAATTCACAGCCACTTTTGACTTCTCTCCCTGGGGTGCAACCGGTGCACAGAGTGTCAGGTTTAACATAGCTGACATGAGCCAGTACGGTTCTGCCTCTGCCACGGTCTTTCTCAGTCAGGACGGGTTCACTGCCGGCTCACTCAAGACACTCAGCGTATCAGAGGACGGCACTATCACAGGGATATTTACAAACGGACAGACAAAACCCGTAGCCCGTCTCTCCCTTGCAAAATTTACGGCCCCTACGGAACTGACCAAGATAGGCAGAAACCTCTATGCTGAATCCTTTTCATCAGGACAGCCGATAATGGGAGAGCCCGGTACAGCCGGAATCGGCAGGGTTCTGAGTTCCTCTCTTGAGCTGAGCAATGTTGACCTTGCAGAGGAGTTCATAAAAATGATAACTGCACAGCGGGGGTTTCAGGCAAACTCAAGGATAATCACCACTACTGACGACCTCCTTCAGGAGGTTGTAAATCTGAAGAGATAGTTTTTAAAAGGGCTGGCTTGCTGGCTTGCTGGCTTGCTGGCTTGCTGGCTTGCTGGCTTGCTGGCTTGCTGGCTTGCTGGCTTGCTGGCTTGCTGGCTTGCTG
>UOGH01000294.1_pt1 | contig 18666 bp, 20 predicted proteins | sample 1989771 | NCBI WGS metagenome assembly UOGH01 (sample SAMEA4712198, study PRJEB27164) | hydrothermal vent metagenome | biome: marine basaltic hydrothermal vent biome; feature: marine hydrothermal vent; material: mineral | place: Pacific Ocean | collected 2011-06-14/2011-07-23 | depth 1691 m | reverse complement strand
ACAAAAACATTACTTTAAAGTATAATACTTGTAAGTAAACTACCAGGGACAGGAAATGAAATTCATCAACAGGGAAAGAGAAATCGGGTTTCTCAAAAAGATACACAGGGATAAGCAGTCCCAGTTTATAGTCATATACGGCAAACGGAGAGTCGGAAAGACTGAACTTGTCAAACAATAATACATAGGTTTTACATAGTGTGAAACAACGTCCCGGAAGTTGAACAACACTGTGTCGGCAGGAACTGTATAAAATAGTTTGTCACACTCAATTATAACAGTAGTGGCGAGGTTACCTCGCCTTCCTTGTTATGTATCCATTAATTTCTTGACAAAAGGGACATATTTCCTGTCTTCTCTATTAATATGACCTGTCCACCATTCTTTTAAAAACTTCAGCATCATATCCAGATCCTTATCCATAATAACCTCACGGGAAACATTCTCTGTCTTCCTTGCCAGTTCCTTATGCAGTAAAACATGTTCCTCTAACGCTGGATAGCCAGCCTCTGCCATTAATGATTCTTCAGTCTCAAAGTGGATATGTATATGTTGCTCCAGCATAATTAACACAGGTTGCAGTATTTTCTCTCCGCGTCCTTTTTGAATAAAGTAATGTAACGAATTGATAATGGAAACAATTCCCCTATGCTGTTCATCAATTATCGGAATTCCCAACCTGTTATTGTCACTCCATACTATGTACAGGACATTCTTCATGTTATGTTTTCTTCCTTTTTTCCTTTATAACAATATAATAACCCGGCAACTATTCAGAGAGACATGTTCACCTGCCATGTCAACCGGTTAACCAGTAAAAACATGCTCTTTACACACCCCTGCCCCCTCTTTTTAGAAGGGAGTTATACACTCCATCTTACCTCATTCCACTCCTCCCGGTAAGACCAGGGATGGCAAAGACTTTCCCCTCTATCAAGAGGGGATTAAGGGGTGTGTTCCTTTTAAAAACTTTGTATTTATTTGCCGGTGTAATATTTTATTCAGGCAATTTAAATATACCATATCACAGAAAAGACAAAAAATAAAGGGCAGGGACAAAAATATATTGATGTCACGAAGCTTTACTCATGTAGATGATACATTAAACATTTGCTGACTGAATCATGGTATATTTATACCATATAAGACCAACAATTAAAGTATAACAGTTTAAAAATGTGAGGTGATCCTATGAAGCTGAAAGTAATTGTTCATGAAGCGGAAGAAGGAGGCTACTGGGCTGAGGTGCCGGCTATTCCAGGCTGTGCAACTCAGGGAGAGACCTTCGACGAACTTCTCGCCAACCTCTATGAGGCCGTCGAAGGTTGCTGGAATTGATGAAAGCGAGTTGTGACATGACGTACATAACAACGCAATCGAGTCGGACTGATCTTCCGCCGCACTTCAGGCCAGCCGCTCATTGCGAGCGTTACATGATGGGATGATATGCCACGATACCATGATCGAGATTTCTTTTTTAAGTATGTAACTAAAGAAGCTGCACAGTTGATAATTAAAAATCGAACTCTCAGATGGTCTTGCCCTATTGACTTTAATGATCCATTCGACCATCGATTTGCATTTTTTGACGAAAACCGCATCGATGCTATAGTTGATCTATTTAACCAGCGACTTGAAGCATATGTATGGGAACATGATGGTGGCATTCAGTTCAATAGCACACACCCTTTTGGCCTCATTTTGAATACGTTCAAAGAAAAAAAGGCCGTAATACCTCGTGAAGCTTTTCGTGAAAATGCTAAAGCTATTAGACAGCGTATCGTTGATGCAGGAAAACTGGCTTTAGCCTATTTCAATAAAGAAACAGAAAGAGCCAGGCTTCAAACGAGAGTTTTGTGTTTAGCTGAAGAGAATGATAACCTCTTGATGTGGTCACATTACTCTGCATCACATACAGGAGCCGTTTTCAAGCTTAATGCTATCGACGAACTTGATGTCCCTCTCTTAGTAGCAAAAAAGGTAAGGTATTCCGGCAAGTATCCATTGCTCGTGACTGAAGACGAATGGATTGATCATGCACTCTGTGTGAATCGTATAGATCTCGTTAAGCGTGAGAGTGAACTTCTTCTTGTAAAGGGAAAAGACTGGTCTTACGAAAATGAGTGGAGAGTATCAATTACTAATGAGGACTATTCTTTGGGAGGGACAATCGACTTCAAAGAACCGCCCGAGGTATTTGGAGCAATATATCTCGGTTGCCGTATGGAAAAGGAAGACAAGGAAATAATAATGGAATTGGCTGGCCGAAGTCTACCAAATATAGAAGTATGGCAGGCGATTCAAGGGCAAAAAACCTATAAGGTTGAATTTAAGCGTCTTAGATAGAGAATTCATGCAGGAGAAGTCCAGGGTCGCCCATTAAAAGGCACCTTGTCAAGAGAAAAAAGGGAAATATAAGGGGTCAGCCCCCGACAAAGGATACTCACTCTTTTATTTGTTGTCAATATACTGCTGGTTTTATTCTACTCAACTTTGTCGGGGGCTGACCCCTTTGTTATTAGACTGAAATATAACAATATCAGGCAGTTATGTGAATTTCGTGTTGTAAATATCCCGAATTTCTGCTACAATACCTACAGTCGCTTAATATATTGTTATAAGGCTAAGAAGGTGAGCGCATGAGTGATAATTTTGTAATAACAAATTTAAATGGATGGTTGAATTTACCAAATATAGAGATGCCATCACTAAAATCAGAAAAGGAAAAAGGTAGTGTCTTTCACGTCAAAAAAGTTGGGTTTGTGTTGGTGGATAAAAACGAGTGCAAAAGAAAAGGATTAAATGCACAACAAGCGCCTGGTGGTAAGTGTGCCCTACCCACTGCGGTCGTACTATTCGGTAATAAATACGAGCTATGCAGTTTACCATTAGAATTATCAGAATGGGTTCAACAATGTGTAGGCATGGCTCATTCAGGAATGAACGCATTTCCAACACAGGTAGAGTTTGGAGTTTTAAACAACAGAATATATGCAGAAATGTTATAAAAGCCTTATAACAAGGCGGGTCAAGCGGATCGGCCTACCGCTGCGCTGTTTTGGGGTAGTGGAAAAATTAAAGTTTGTTGTACTTGGGTAGCTCAGTGTTGGCTGTCCGCTTACCCGCAACGTTAGGAGACAAATAGGGTTAATTATGAAATGGATTTCCAAGATTCTTGGCCGAAAAGATGACCTAAGCCCGGGTGATCCTACAATTGATCAATGTGAGTCCTTTGCAGAAGAATTTCAGATCACGCTTACCGATAAAGAGTGGGATCATGTCCTATCAGAGCGTGATAGACTTGCAAAATCTCCTCTCGGGGGCGCCTATGTACATAAGGATGTATTTCACACTCTGTGTTTTCTTTGCCTTTTTGATGGTTTGTTTGAATCTGGAGTTAAACTACTACGAACTGGCGATATTGGTCAAGCAGGAAACTCTCTCGAAAAAGCGAGAAAGCTGCTTCCATGGCCCACAGTCCTCTATTCTCTTGGGCTCGTTTATGCCCATTCAGGAAAACTGAAGGCTGCAACTGAGATTTGGAATAAAGCTTTAGAAGGTTTCGAGTCACGGGCATCTCTTCTTTCAGCCATTGTTCCGACTACACTGCCTAAACGTAATAATTTTATTGCTATAAACACGAAAAGAATTGACGCTACTGGTTCACTATCTCTGGGATTCACTAATTTAGGAGAACTCAAGGATAATGTATCGAATCGGATCGAAGAAACGGATCGAAACAAATAGCAGATGGAAGTATCTCCTAACAACAGCATCAACTCGGACTGGCAATTCCGCTGTGCTTCATTGTCAGCTGGTTATGCGGATCATTATGCCTACCAGGAGTAACATTTGAGTAAACGTGATTGGCTAAGATTACCCGTTGTCTCTACAGGGGCTGAATATTTGGTTATGGGGCATTTAATGAGGCGAAATATTCTCACATATAAAGCACCAAAAGGTAACGAGGGTTATGATCTTATCTGTGTAGGAAAATAAAAGGGTCAGAGCCCCCTTTTGTTATTACTATTAGGGAAGGTCCTCAGGCCATCTCATGGCTCCGTGAAGCACCCTGAGTATCTCAATAATACCACCCTTTACTCTGTAAGGAACAATATAAGGAGTTCCTGCTATAATCAGTTCTTTTGTGTTAGGAATTCTTCCAGGCCTTCCTATGCCCGGATTCCTTTTAAGTACGTTTATATTTTCAAGAATCAGTTGTGCAATATCATTGGCAGTTTTAGGCCTCTCTTTCGCTATATAGTCCCTTATCCCGATCAAATCCAATACTGCATCGGCAAACCACCTTACTTGCATTCCGGAGGCTCCGGTTCCTCCTCCGTCCCCCAACCGGCAAGCCATTTACTGACCCTCTCATGGTCAATAAATTTTGCATCCTTCCGGTCGGCTCTTTCTACAGATTCTTTAATAGCCTTTATCTGCCACTCATTTGTCTCAAGAAATTCTTTAATTGCATTGCCAACAATATAGGATTTTGTTCTGGCTGTGGCTTTTGCAAGATCATCAATCTTCTCTTTCGTCTTCTCATCGATTCTTATTGTCAGAGTTGTGGTCATAGTATCTCCTCGTTAATGGTACCTGTATTCATTATAATACGTTGTGTTACAAATTGCAAGAAATCGAAGTACCTCATTAAAAATCTAAACGAAACGATATCATTGCCTCAAGCAAGAAGCGGGAATGGTTGAAAATATTGAGACCTGCTGCTTTATTTTTTTAATGAATTGAACTTTTCGGTGTATTGCAGGACTACCCACACAAAAGCGGAGTGGCTCCAGGTGAGCGGAGAAACCGAGAGGGGAGAAGCATTCAGAGGGTGTACCTGCTCGGCAAGCACACCGGAAGGAAGCGCATTCTTTCCGCACCATTCAAGGTAGGGTAGGGCTTCGTGGAGTTCTTCCAGGGTTTCAGCACGAGCGATAAAGTATTCCCCTAACCAGAGCGTTGAGATAAACCATGGATTGCCGGGGATGCCTTTTGGGCTGTCATCCGCCAGTTGATAGATGTCATTCTGGTAGCGGGCACACCCTTCAATAGGTGTTTTGAGCCATAATTGTTGGCGTATCGCCTTCATTGTTTCGACCATCCGTGGATCGTTTGGAGGCAATGCTCCCAGAGTCGCAAGCCCCATCAGACTGACGTCAATCACTTCATCAAGTTCATAACCCTTACCCTTCCTGTAACCTGAGCGGGCGTATCTCTTCAGGCCGGGGTGGTACAGATGCTTGACAAGCCCTTCCTTCATTTGTTCGGCTACAATCTCATATTCTCCGGCCAGGGAGGTATCCTGAAAGAGTCTCGCAAAGTTTGCCGCTGCCCTGAGCCCTGCAATCACGGCTGCAACAGTAAAGGAGTGCACCCCATAACGCTCTTCCCAGAGATCATAGGAAGGTATAGGCAACAGGGTTTCGGGATCCCGGTACGATACAAGAAAGTCTGCTGACTTTTTAATGAAATTATTGTAGAAAGGCCTGATGAACTCTATGTCTTTCGAACTCTGATAGTGTATCCAGAGCGCCCAGAGAATCAGGGCTGTTGAGTCTTCCTGTATTGGGAGCACCTCTTTTCCATCTACTAACCAAGGGTGCCAGTTACTTGCCAGTGATTCATCAGGGTTGTAATGCTGGTAAAGAAATCCTTCCTCTGACAGAACACGGGAGCAAAAGTCGAAAAACTTCATGCACACATGCGAGTAGCCTGCCTTTGCCAGGGCAACGGCTACAAAGGCCCCATCGCGGCCCCACATATAAGAATATGTATCTCTTCCAAAACGGACTATATCCGAGTCGTTTGCGGCTATTATCGCTCCCCGGTTGTCGATCTGTGTTCTTAAAATGAGAAGGCTTCGGTTGAAAATCTCGGTGACTGTTTTGGGAAGGTCTCCAAATGATCTGGCCTCTTTTTGTACCCATGCTTTCCAGTAATCAGATGATCGCTTGATCAGTTTTTGAGGTGTCTTCTCTATTACATCCCGATTGAGTTGGGTCACTTCATTGTAATGCCTGCCTGCTGCAATCCAGTAAAAACACTCCGCCTTCCCGCCGGGAGGCAGGTTCAGCCATATTCCTATTGTTGAATCAGCAGAGCCCCAGGAGATCTGGTTCCCGCTGAGTTTGCCGTCCTCGGCGTCTCTCCAGGTTCCTTCCCTTCCACCCACCTCCTTGTCTCCACAGGCATAGTAAGTCACGCCGGGCTTTCCAGCCCAGGAACAACTAATGAGAAAGTACCGGTTGGCCTTGTAGTGTATGATTGAACGTGTCCGCGGATCAAAATAAGCCGTATCACCTATGTCATTGCCGTAAAGGTGAAAGTCGTGGCTGAAAAAGAGCCTTACGTGACGCTCCTTATCTTGCAGATTCTTTACCTCAACCTTTTTAATATATACGTTGAGGTCTATATCAACCACATCATGGCAATGCAGTTCAAGCCCTATTGCAGTGTTTCTCAGCAGTACGTTGGTAACAAGGCTGTTGTCATGATACCGCAGATCCTTTTCCCATTCCGGACCCATCCATGAGCAGCGTCCATCCACCCACACCCCAAAACGGAAGGGATTTCCTTTTGAATGGTTCTCCTGGCCGATTAAAGGAAAATACACATCGCGGATCTGATAATCCGAGTCAAAGTTGAAAAGAAGGTTACCGTTGCTTACCGGGATGTCTTTGGGCATGGTTTTTTTATGTGGCTATAATGCCAAGCTGGAGAGGGTTCGGAAAATAGTCGATTAACAGCTGCCTGTAACTGAGTGATCTTTTATGGTCAATGACTATCTGTTGATACAAATCTGAATATTTATATGCCATGCTTGCTATGGAGAAATTATCCTGCACATGTCTCCGGCATTCATGAGGATTGATGTTATCAATGCGGTCAACGGCCTCAATCATGGCACTCAGTGAATCCACAACAAATCCCGTCTTTCCATCTACTATTATTTCAGGAACTGCGCCCCTGTTTAATGCTATAACCGGTGTGCCGCATGCCATGGACTCGATCAGGACAAGTCCGAACGGCTCCCCCCATTGTATGGGGAATAATGTGGCCCGTGCATGCCGGTACCATTGTTTTTTATACTCGCTGCCGACCTCTCCGATATAAATAATCTGCTCATCGCAGTCCAATAACGGTTTTATCACATCTTCAAAGTAGTCACCATCAACAGGTTGTTTGCCGATATCAACGAACAGGTCGATAGAGTCTTTCAATTCCTCGAAAAACTCCCTGTCTGCGGCTTTGTCCTGGACACAGCCGGCAATGATAAGTTTAGAGCCTGTTTTCCTGGCAACCTCTATGGCCTTATCCTGTCCCTTGTCACGGGTTACCCTGCCGATAGTGAATAAGTAGCTTTCCCTGTCAGGATTCTTTTTGACCGGGTATCTTTCCACTTCAATTCCGTGGTATACAACATTCCCTGTCTTCAGCCCTTTATAGTCCTGTTTCTGATATTCGCTTATCGGGATACAATACACCTGTGGAGATGACATGGGCTTACACCAGCGCCTGAAAGCTCCTTCCACCAGGTAGTTTTTTGCAGCCACGTGAAGGGTCATCACGATCGGCACATGCATGCCCGATACAGCGTCATAAATGTACTCAAGGGTTTTCAGATCATGCGTGTGGATGACGTCAATGTCGCCCATTCTTATCCTGTCTGCTGCCTTTGAAAGGTGAACATTCAGGGTTTTACGTTTTTCCGGGTTGTCTTGACTCCAATAGTTACCCATGCTTTTCTCAATGGTCACATAATGCTCACCGGCAACTCCGGAATCACCTGAACAGGCAACAATCGAGCGGTGACCTAAAGCATGAAGTCCCTTGTCGATATTATAAATAACCGTCTCAATGGGACCATAACCAAGGTCCGGCTTTATAGGCTGGTTAAGAGTTGCCACGTGCAACACCGTCAGTCTTCTGTCTCGCGCTTTTATTGCCATGTCAGCTTTATGTGAGAGTGGTGAGAAATTAATGGAAAGAAGTTTTTGATTACCTATCATACTACAATAACGAGGTAAATTACAATCCGGGTCCAGTGATAAAAAAAAACTTAAACATGAAAAGGAAGCGATATGGTTGACTCTGAACGGTTTGAATTTCGCGGTAAATTCACTCCCGCACTTGTTGTAGGAATATCCATCGAGAATGAGTGAAGAGTCTATCATATCGCTTCCAGGAACCGTTTATCTTTGCATTCGGGTACAACATGTAAAGCAGTCCCGGCATATAACAGCGGATGGTTGGCAGTATGTATCAGGGAAAAGGGTTTAAACCCTTCTTATAAAATCCCTCGGTTTTCCTGCCCCCCTCGGGGGACCGACAAACCCTTCTTCTTCAAGCAGTTCCATTATCCTTGCCGCCCTGTTATAGCCTATCTTGAACCTCCGCTGAATCGACGATATTGAAATCTCACCTATGGTCTCGGCATGATCTATCACCTGCTGATAGAGTTCATCTCCCTCGGTTGAGCCTTCCTCAGCCCTCTCAGACACCTCAAGCTGGATTGCATCAAACATTGAAAAGTCCGGTTCTGCCTGTGCCTTTATGAAGGAGGTGACAGACCTCACCTCGTCTTCAGTTACATATGCGCCGTGCAGCCGTGTAAGCCTTGCCCCTGTAGCCATAAAGAGCATATCACCCTTACCGATGAGTTGCTCAGCCCCCTGGGCATCCAGGATTGTTCTTGAGTCTACCTTTGTGGTTACCTGAAAGGCTATTCTGGTTGGAAAGTTTGCCTTGATAATCCCGGTGATAACATCCACGGACGGCCTCTGTGTGGCAAGTATGAGATGGATGCCCGAGGCCCTTGCCATCTGTGCGAGACGGACAATGGAGTCCTCCACCTCCTTGGAGGCGGTAAACATCAGGTCGGCAAGCTCATCTATTATAACGATGATGTAGGGAAGCCGCTCTTCCTCTGGGACCTGGCGATTGAAGTTGTCCAGATTTCTTGCCCCCTGCTCTGCAATGAGCCGGTATCTCCGTTCCATCTCCAGAACCATCTTCTTAAGCGCCAATGTTGCCTCTTTAGGGTTTGTGACCACCGGGGTGACAAGGTGGGGGATACCGTCGTAGGTCGAGAGTTCAAGCAGCTTTGGGTCTATCATCAACATCTTTACCTCTTTTGGTGTGGACTTGAAGAGGATGCTCATAATCATGGAATTAATGGAGACACTCTTGCCTGAACCCGTGGTGCCGGCCACAAGGAGGTGGGGCATCCGGGCAAGGTCTGCAACTATGGGTCTTCCATAGATGTCCTTTCCCAGTGCAATGGTCAGTCTTGATTGGCTCTTCTGGAAATTTCCCGAGCCTATTATCTCCTTCAGGGGGACTATGCCCATCTGTTTGTTGGGCACCTCTATGCCAAGCGGTGTTTTCCCCGGTATGGGCGCAATCCTTATGCTGAGTCCGCCCAGGGCCCTTCCAAGGTCGTCTGACAGGGAGACGATTTTGCTTATCTTTATTCCGGGGGAGGGTTCAAACTCATACATGGTGACAACAGGGCCGGGATGGACCCGGGTAATCTTGCCGGTTATCCTGAAATCAGAGAGTTTCTCCTCAAGGAGGTGTGCCCGCTCAAAGAGCTCTTCCTTTCCCGGCTTTGCAACAGTCTCGTAAGTGCTCAGGAGTTGCAACGGTGGAATTACATATGCCCCCTCTTTACGGGGAATCATATCCGGTAATTCTCTGGATTTTTTTTCCTTCACCCTCTCCTGTTTTATCATCTCTTTTATCATTGGTTGAGATGGCTCCTCCACTACCTTTATCTTCCTGACCGGCTCGGGTGTATCCTCCTTTTTGTTTTCAAAGACTTTTCTTAATACATCAGAGGTGGAAACAGGACTCATTATGATAATGGAGGAGAAGAAGACCGAAAGGGTGAAGATATAGGCCCCGGGTAATGAGAGAAGCATTCTAAGTATAACGGATGCCTCTTCTCCCCATAAACCTCCGTAGAAGACGTTGTTTATGCCGAAGGTTTTTGAGATAAGGGAAAGGAGAACAGGGGTGGATATTATAAAGAGGGGAAGCCCTGCAAGCAGCTCCTTTCTTTTCTTCTTGCCCAGCAGCCTCTTGATACCATAGAAGACAAGGAAGAACGGAAACAGATAGGAAGTATAGCCTAAAAGGCTGAGCATGGTATCGGAGATATAAGAACCGATGATCCCGCCATAGTTTTTTGCAGGGCCACTGCTGTGGGTAAGGAAGGAGGGGTCCCACTTTGAGTAGCTGATGAGACTCAGTGTAATATATACACTGAACAGGGTGACCACAACCCCCACCACTTCTTCCTTTATTCTTCTTATTCCTTCAGCCATGATTGATGGACTCGTAAAAAGTCCCTAATTGTCACCCTGAACTTGTTTCAGGGTCTCACTCGTTGATTTATACAGGTTTTCAGAGCCTGATTCGGGATTCATCATGATTAGTAATCAGTGATTTAAAGAGTTTTGCAAAGTGCGCCTGTAAATTAATATGCGCTTATAATAAATAACTGATAACTATTATACCAGCAAGGGCAAACCTGTAGTAAACAAAGGTGCGGAGACTGAATCGTCTGAAGAACCAGAGCAGGGATTTGATGGTGATAAAACCCGTGACAGCCGAGGCAATAAAGCCTGCGACAAAGAGGCTCATGTCGTAGCTGACCGGATTTTTCAGTACATGAATTCCTTCAAGCAGCGTGGCCCCGGCAATAACAGGCATTGAAAGCAGGAAGGAAAACCTTGCAGATGACTCTCTCTCAATACCTCCGAAAAGGCCGGCGGATATGGTTATGCCGGACCTCGACACACCCGGTATCAGGGCCAGTGCCTGGGCAAGGCCTATTGCCAGGGCATTCTTTGTCGTTATAGAGGAGAAAGTCTTGTGACCCTTGTTTCTTTCGGCTATCAGCATGACAATGCCAACCACTACGAGTGAGGCAGCTATCACATAAGCGCTCCTCAGGGTTGTTGAGACTGCATCTTTAAACAGAATACCCGCAACTCCAGCCGGAATTGTGGCTATCAGAATCTTCAGCAGCAGGGGTCTCTCCTTTGTGAGAAGACTCAGCCATTGTTTTCTGAAGTATACCAGCAGGGCAAGCAGAGTCCCGCCATGAAGTGCGATATCATAGCTCAGGGTGTCGAGGCCGCCCTGCCAGCCAAAAAACTTTGGTATCAATATCAGATGGGCGGTACTGCTTACAGGAATAAACTCTGTAAGCCCCTGTACGATTCCTAATATTATTGCCTCAATCATAATCTGTAATTATAGCAGTTATGTTACGGGAATTTAAAACCGGGTCACTATTTATTATTTTGATGGTATGTATCAGGGCGGTATGACGTTCACCTTTGCAGTTTGAGTATTTTGAAGGCAGCCGTATAAAATAGAGCAATGTTTTTAAGTTACAGGAAAGATATGGAAAGAGTCTTCTTTGATGCCCTCAGGGCCGTTGACCCGTACCTTGCAACAGCAAAGAGGCTGTCGGATTTCAGGGATGCAACCGGCAAGCAGGGTGGCAGGCTCAATATCCTCGGTTTTGGAAAGGCCTCGGCGCGTATGGCTCAGGCAGCAGAAGAGACCCTTGCAGGCCTCATATCCAGATCAGTTGTCGTAACCAAATACGGCCACTCCGTTGCCCTGAAAAAGACAGAGATAATAGAGGCCGGACACCCCATACCTGATACAAACGGGCTTGAGGGGACGGAAAAGATCAGGGCGGTTGCAAAGGCTTCTTCTGCAGATGATATAAACATATGCCTTATCTCAGGAGGGGGCTCGGCGTTACTCGTTTGTCCCCTTGAGGGTATCAGCCTTGAGGAGAAGCAGGAGATTACAGGGCTCCTCCTGAATGCCGGGGCTGATATATTTGATCTCAATACAGTGAGGAAACATATATCTGCTGTCAAGGGCGGAAGGCTGGCTGAAACCCTTTATCCGTCAAGAACAATATCCCTGCTACTCTCCGATGTTATCGGTGACCGTCTTGATGTAATAGCATCAGGCCCCACTGCACCGGATGAGACCACCTATCTTGATGCCCTGAATGTCCTGAAGAGATATAATCTCGTGGATAAGGCGCCAAAGGGTGTTTTAAAGATAATTGAGGAAGGTGTTGAGGGTAAGGTGCCGGATACCCCTGCCCCTGACAGCAAGGTCTTCAGCAGGGTTGAAAACATTATCATTGGCAGTAACAGGATTGCCCTTGAGGCTGCCAGGCAGGAGGCAGTAGCCCTGGGCTATAGTGCAGAGATTCTCACGGATTCACTCTCGGGTGAGGCACGGGAGGCCGCAAAGTGGCTTTACAGGGAAGTGATGAAGCGGGGAGAGAGAAAAAAGGCGTGTTTTGTCTCAGGTGGTGAGACAACTGTGGTCGTCAAAGGCAGCGGTCTTGGTGGCAGGAATCTCGAATTTGCCCTTGTGTTTGCAATGGAGATATCAGGTATTGAAGGGGTGTCCCTTCTGTCTGCCGGAACAGATGGCACGGATGGTCCCACAGACGCTGCAGGGGCAATTGTGGACGGAGAGACAATCGCGAGGGCACGAGCCATGGGCCTGTCTCCTGAAAAGTTCCTTGCTGAGAATGACTCATATAATTTCTTCAAACAGGTTGGAGGGCTTTTTATAACCGGGCCCACCGGCACAAACGTGATGGACATACAGATAGTTATCAGACAGTAAAGAGGGATAAGGAGACTTTTATGGACATACATATTGTTATATTTACAGACCTCGACGGCACCCTCCTCAGTTATGACAACTATTCTTTTGAAGAGGCCTCCGATGCCCTTGAGCTTATAAAAGAGAAAGGAATCCCCCTTGTTCTCTGCTCAAGCAAGACCAGGGGAGAGATTGAGCTTTACAGGGAGCGCCTTGAAAACAGAGACCCTTTTGTCTCTGAAAACGGTGGCGGAATCTTTATCCCTGTCGGTTATTTCACAAAATCTCCGGATGTTGGTGTCAGGCATGACAACAGATACCGTGTCATAACCATAGGAAAGAGGTACAGTGAGCTCAGGGACGGACTCAGAAGACTGAGGGAGATGGGGTTCAGGGTGAAAGGGTTCGGGGATATGACCGTGGAGGAGATTGTCTCCCTTACCGGACTGAGCCCGGAAGAGGCAAGGTTATCAAAGGAGAGGGATTTTGATGAACCGTTTATTATAGAGGACGGTGCAGACGAGGAGCGTCTCAGGAATGCCATTCAATCACTTGGATTGAACTATACGGTTGGGAAATACTACCACCTGATGGGAGAAAGTGATAAGGGCAAGGCAGTACGGATACTGACAGAGTTATACAGAAAAGAGTTTGGAGATATCAGAACCATTGCAATAGGTGACAGCCCCAATGACATCCCGATGCTTGAGGCAGTGGATATACCCGTGGTTGTTCAGAAACCGGGCGGTATTTATGACAGCAGGATCGTTGTCCCTGATATTGTGAGGGCTGAGGGTATCGGACCGGATGGGTGGCGTAAGGTGATTATGGAGTTGGTTGGAAATTTTCAGGACAAATGAGCTATTATAATATTTATCTTTACTCTACATTGCCACTCGATATTTTAATCATTGTAATCGCTAAGCAAAAAAACTGAAAGGGAGTCTTAATATGGAAGAAGCAAGTAAGCAGCCGGGTAAAAACCTTGTAGAGCCTGTCAGGATGAACCTGGACAGCAAGTTCAGATTTTCCTGTCATAAAGGGCTGGAGTGTTTCGGGGAATGTTGCGGGAAGATAACAATATCTCTTACTCCATACGATGTGCTGAGGATCAAAAACAAACTTGGCATTACTTCGGCTGAGTTCCTCTCATTATATACCCGGATTGTTGACCTGAAGAGCACCAAACTGCCCTTTTTCCTGCTCAATATGACAGAGGATGGCAAATGTCCGTTTGTTGGCGAAGATGGCTGTAATATTTATGAGGACAGACCACTTATATGCAGATACTATCCCATTGGTCTCGGAGCGATGGAAAGCTCTGAAGCAGAGAGCGGTGATTTTTATTACCAGATTAAAGATCCATTCTGCAAGGGGTTTGAAGAGGATAAGGAATGGACGGTTCGTCAGTGGAGGGAGTCCCAGGAGATAGATCGTTATGATTTTGTCAACAAGGACTGGTTTGAGATTGTTCTTAACAAGAAACTCCTTGCCGGTGGTGTGGAGCCTGATGAAAAGAGTCAGAGATTGTACATGCTGGGCAGTTTTGATACGGACAGCTTCAGAAACTTTGTCTTTGAGAGCAGGTTCCTTGACCTCTATGATGTGGATGAGGTAACGATACAGATGATAAGGGAAGACGAGGTAGAGCTGCTGAAGTTTGCGCATAAGTGGCTGAAGGGTGTCCTCTTTGGTGAGTATATATACCCAAGAAGGGAGGCATAGCCTACCTGCCGAGGGTTCTCTTTAACTCGGAATATATTACCTTGCCGATCTCAAGCCCCATATCAATTATCTCGGGGCCGTATCTCTTTCCTGTCTCTGTCCTGAATGTCTCCTTTATGCGTTCAATATATTCAATGCCTTTCCTGTAATTTTCGAGAAACACCTCGGGAGAGATATTGCCGAACTCAAGCATGTCCCACACGGTCTTCGTGAAGTTTTCCTGCCCCCACCTGAATTTGTCTGCATCATAGAGGACATTGCTTATCAGTCTTTCATACTCATCCTCCGGAGGCACAACCGTCTTGAAGGCCTCATGGTTTCTTATGGCCACGGCTATATAACGCTTGAACCTGCTGTCAATGCCGGAGCAGACAAGTATCCGCCTCGCTTCCTCGCTGCCAGCTATGGCATGGTTTTCATTTCCCCGCTTTATGTCATGGAGGAGTCCTGAAATATGTGCTGTGATAATGAGTTTTTCGATTATATCCCCGGAGATATCCATCTTTTCCGCCTCTATCATCACGAGGGCTCCTGCATCTACGGCAACGGCCTTTGAGTGCTCATAACCGTGCCCCATCCCTTCCTGGACAATGTCTATATGACTTATACACTGTTTCAGTACTACATTTTCCTGCAAGCGTTGAAGGGATTCCTGAAGCTCTCTTTTGAAAATCCTGTAAAAGGAAGGTGTTCCCTGCGAGGCTGCTATCTCTGAGGCCCTTGTTCTTAAAGGAGTGTAAAAATCACCGGTCATTATATATATTAAGATTTAATGCGGATATTCTGTCAAGAAGGGGGGCGGATTTTTGTTATTTTGCAGGGGCTTGGAGTATAATACACGTCACGAAAAACAAAACCAGGATATGTGTTGGTTAACGATGAGTTGTAGCAGGGCTTGGAAAAGATAGCTGAAGTCTGTTAAAATGGGTGCCGGGTGAAGAAGACAAATCAGAGGGGCAGGGGTAAAACCCGTGAGCCCCGGATATCTGCTTGCTATAAAAGGGGGAGATGATGGATTTTAAGGGACAGGTAGCCGTAGTTACCGGAGCAGGCAGGGGCATTGGTCAGGCTATAGCTGAAAGCCTTGCAAGCCTCGGGGTTAATATAGCGGTCGTTGACCTTAGTGCCGATGATGCCGGAGCAGTTGCAGAAGGCCTTGTCAATATGGGTGTAAGAGCAATCCCTGTAACTGCTGATGTGTCAAATGCGGATAGTGTCAAGGATATGTTCAGCACTGTGGTAAAGGAATTCGGGGGTTTGGATATTCTTGTCAACAATGCAGGTATTACCCGTGACGCCCTGCTGCTGAGAATGAAGGAAGAGGACTGGGACAGTGTGATAGACGTTAACCTCAAGAGTGTTTTTCTCTGTTCAAAAGAGGCGGTAAAGATAATGTCAAAGAGGCGTTATGGCAGGGTTGTCAATATAGCATCGGTTGTTGCCTTTATGGGCAATCCCGGTCAGGCTAATTATTCTGCCTCAAAAGCCGGCATTGTCGGGCTGACCAAGACCATTGCAAAGGAATATGCCAGCAGGGGTATAACGGCAAATGCAGTGGCCCCGGGTTTTATCATGACTGCAATGACAGAGAAATTGCCGGATAATGTAAAGGATGAGATGAAGAAGGCAATACCGATGGGAAAGTTGGGAACTGCACAGGATGTTGCCAATGCCGTGGTCTTCCTGTCATCTCCTGATGCCGGGTATATCACAGGACAGGTGGTTCATGTAAACGGTGGTATGTATATGTGATAACAGAGACCGGAGGATATCCGGTTTCTGTGTTTATATCAGGTGCTTTGTGCCTGGATAAGTCGTGAACCGGAGAGAAACGCAGTTCGGTTCTTAATCTTATATTTTGGAGGTCGTGAGATGGTAGAGGAGAAAGTAAAGGAACTTATAGCAAACCAGCTTGGTGTTGATCTTGCTCAGGTAACACCGGTGGCATCGTTTGTAGAAGATTTGGGAGCTGACTCTCTTGATACTGTAGAACTCGTAATGGCGTTTGAGGAGACATTCGGGATTGAAATACCTGATGAGGATGCAGAGAAAATCCTGAAAGTTCAGGATGCCGTAGAATATATAAAGAACAAGAGCCAGGCATAAATGAATCTCCGAAGGGTTGTTGTTACAGGTCTTGGACTCATAACTCCCCTTGGTATCGGGGCGGAAGAAAACTGGACTGCCATGCTGGAAGGCAGATCGGGAATAGGAACTATTACGTCTTTTGACTCTTCTCCTCTCCCGGTGCATATTGCAGGAGAGGTAAAGGGTTTTGATCCGGCTGATTATATAGAGAAGAAAGAGATAAAAAAGATGGATCGTTTTATCCACTTTGCAATTGCAGCCTCACAGATGGCCATGGATGACTCGGGGCTCAGTATTACCGAGGCCAATGCCGAGAGGGTTGGGGTTGTTGTCGGCTCCGGCATTGGAGGATTACCTGCAATTGAACATTATCACCAGGCCTTGCTTGAGAAGGGATACAAGCGGGTAACACCTTTCTTTATTCCTATGTTAATCATAAACCTTGCTGCAGGCAGGGTCTCCATGAGGTTTGGCGCCAAGGGACCTAATTCTGCTGTTTGTACGGCATGTGCAACAGGCACCCACGCAATAGGTGATGCCTTCAGGATCGTCCAGCGCGGGGAAGCAGATGCCATGATTGCCGGTGGTACAGAGGCGGTGATAGCACCGCTTGGAATGGTTGGTTTTGCTGTTATGAAGGCACTTTCACGGAGAAATGACGAGCCTGATAAGGCGAGCAGGCCCTTTGACCGTGACAGGGATGGTTTTGTCATGGGAGAGGGGGCAGGGATCGTGATCCTTGAAAGCCTTGAGAGTGCAATCAACCGTGGAGCAAAGATATACGCTGAGGTAGTTGGATACGGTATGACCGGAGACGCCTATCATATTACATCCCCTGCCCCGGGAGGTGAAGGGGCTGTGAGGTGCATGACCGTAACCCTTAAGGATGCCGGGGTTTTACCTGATGAGGTGGACTATATAAATGCCCATGGGACTTCCACGAAATTCAATGATGAAGTTGAAACAGAGGCCATAAAAACGGTTTTTGGCAAGCACGCATATGAGATGGTGGTAAGTTCCACCAAGTCCATGACAGGCCATCTTCTGGGCGCTGCCGGAGGTGTGGAGGCAGCTGTAAGTGCGCTCAGCGTTTTTAACAACATAGTGCCACCGACGATAAACCTTGAAAACCCCGACCCGCAGTGTGACCTCGATTACGTTACCCATACATACCGTGAAAGAACTGTTAATTATGCACTTTCAAACTCTTTTGGATTTGGTGGAACAAATGCCTGTCTCCTTTTCAAGAAATTTGAAGAAGCTTGAATCCGCCCTTAACTATACTTTCCAGGAACCCTCCCTGCTCATTGAGGCTATAACGCACAGTTCCTTCTCAAATGAGCATCCTGACGAAGCACCCACGTATAATGAAAGACTTGAGTTCCTTGGAGATGCAGTGTTGGGACTATCAGTAGTTGAAGAACTCTTCAATGTGGAGGAGACGCTTTCAGAATCGGATATGGCCAAGCTCAAGTCTTTTCTTGTCTCAAGACCTGTTCTGTCAGAGGCAGCACGTGAGTTAGAGCTTGGCATGGTGCTGAGGCTTGGAAAGGGTGAGGAAGCATCAGGGGGACGGGATAAAGAGAATATTCTTGCCGACGCCCTGGAGGCAGTTGTGGGAGCTGTCTTCATTGACAGTGATTATTATGTTGCCAGGGAGGTAATACTCCATATAATCGGGAAAAAGATAGAAAATACGATAAAAACACGGAAGTCGCATGATTACAAGACAGAACTCCAGGAACTCACCCAGGATATTTACGGTTCCTTACCGGAGTACAGGGTTGTGAAAGAGGAGGGGGAAGAACACAACAAGACCTTTACCGTGGAGGTACTGATAGGGGGTGAATGCATGGGTAGTGGTAAGGGACGGAGCAAGAAAGAAGCACAGATGAAAGCAGCCAATGAGGCACTCAGGCGATTGAATATTGACTATTGACGATCTGTTGATGGTTGTATTTTTAAAAGGCAACGTTGAGTATTTAATGGATGACGCTGGTTGCCTTCATGTTTCAGGTCCTTAAATGTGTGGGGAAGACTTACTATTTAGAAATCGGTGCAATCAAGCATAATAAACATTATACCAGTGGAGGTGTTATGAAAACTGAAAAAATAACCTTCAATGTGCCTGAAGATGTATTAGCCTCTTTGAAAGTAGGAGTTAAGGGATTGGAACTTGATATGAGACGG
>UOGH01000008.1_pt1 | contig 19174 bp, 21 predicted proteins | sample 1989771 | NCBI WGS metagenome assembly UOGH01 (sample SAMEA4712198, study PRJEB27164) | hydrothermal vent metagenome | biome: marine basaltic hydrothermal vent biome; feature: marine hydrothermal vent; material: mineral | place: Pacific Ocean | collected 2011-06-14/2011-07-23 | depth 1691 m | reverse complement strand
TGCCGGTAACCCTCTCCGTATGTTCAACCCGCCGGGGCATATCTCTTCCTGCAATTTCCGAGGCCTTGCCGAATCCGGCAATTGCAGGGATATTCTCTGTTCCGGGCCTCAATCCTCTCTCATGTCCAGCTCCATACATTATGGGGTGCAGTTTTGTGCCCTTCCCGAGATAGAGCGCCCCTATGCCTTTCGGGCCATAAAACTTATGAGATACAAGGGTTGCCATGTCGCAGGCGAGTTCCTCGATATTCAGGGGTGTTTTTCCGGCGGACTGGGCAGCATCCGTATGAAAGACTATGCCCCGCTCTTTCAGTATTGCAGCAATCTCTTTAATCGGCTGAATGACACCTGTTTCATTATTTGAGTGCATTATCGTTACAAGGATGGTTTCAGGCCGTATTTCCTTCAAAATATCTTCAGGTTTTACTGCCCCGTTATGGTCTGTACCAACGAGTGTGATTGCGTAGCCCTGTTTTTCCAGATATTTAAGTGGGTTTGCAACTGAGGGGTGTTCTATCCGTGAGGAGATTATGTGTCCCTTTCCAAAGGATTGTACAAAACCGGTTAAGGCGAGATTATTTGATTCCGTGCCCCCGGAGGTGAAGATTATCTCTTCCGGGCTTGCCCCGATGAGCCCTGCTACAGCTTTTCTTGCACCTTCAACAAGCCTGTGTGCCTTTTGGCCGGCTATATGAGAGCTTGAGGGGTTGCCGAATACATCCAGGGCTTCACAGATGGCATCCCTTACTTCCATATCAACTGGAGTTGTGGCATTATGGTCAAGGTAAATCATAGCTCTCTGTGTATCACCTTTATTTTGAGGTCAAACTTTGAACGGAGGTATTGAGACAGTTCCTCTGCAATTACCGGAGACCTGTGCTGTCCCCCGGTACAGCCAACGCCGATAGTCAGGGATGACCGGCCCTCTTTAAGATACTCGGTAACCAGAAAATGTGTGAGGTCTTTGAGTTTATCAAGCAGCTTGTTAGTGACAGGGTTGTCCAGAACGTATTTTTTTACCGGCTGATCGAGGCCGTTGAGCTCTCTCAGTTCGGCAATAAAGTATGGATTCGGCAGAAACCTTATGTCAAAGAGGGTGTCCACTTCCTGGGGGATTCCGAATTTATACCCAAAAGAGATGATGTTAATACCCATGGAGGGCGTCTGGTCTCCACCAAAGGCCTCCATAATATAGGCCCTTAGCTGGTGGGGGGTGTATGAGGATGTATCAATAACCCTGTTTGCAAGTTTTCTCAGGTATGAGAGATATTCTGCCTCTATTCTCAGGGCGTCCCCGAGGTCTCCACCCGAGGTTTCAGCCAGTGGGTGAGGCCGCCTTGTCTCTTTGAACCGTCTCAGGAGAATAGATCTTTCAGCCTCAAGGAATACAACCTCTGCATCATAATCTTCCCTGAGAGAGTTAATGGCCTCCTCAACACCGTCAACAAAGCTCTTCTCCCTGACGTCAACACTTATTGCCACTTTTCTGATATTTTTTTCCGACGTGGAGAGATTTATGAAGTTTTTAAGCAGTTGAGGCGGAAAATTATCTATACAGAAAAAGCCTACATCTTCAAGGGCCCTCAGGGCTACTGTTTTACCGGCACCTGAGAGCCCTGTAATAACGACTACTCTGATGGGTGTATCATGCTGGTTCAATTAACCCGAAATCTCCATCTTTCATTCTGTAAAGTACATTGATATTGCCACTGTCTGCGCTGGTAAATACAAAGAAATCATTGCCAAGGAGCTCCATCTGCATGGCAGCCTCCTCAGGAGTCATCGGCTTTGTGGCAATTCTCTTTCTCTGTATTATCCTTATTTCCGGATATGTGTCTGTCTCCTCAGCCGGGGGGGCCGGCTGTGCACGGTTTTCCTTGCGCTGGGCGATGAGTTTCTCCTTGTACTTCTTTGTCTGACGTTCAAGTTTCTCAACCACTTCGTCAATAGAGGAGTATATTTCACCTGTTACTCCTTCAGCCTGAATCAGAATTCCGTTGGCTTTAAGCAGTACCTCTGCCTTGTGTCTGTACTTCTCAACTGAGAGAGTTACTACGGCCTCTGTTATGGAAGAGAGGTATTTTTCAAATTTTCTTACTTTGCTTTCTGCATAATCTCTGAGGGCTGGGGTGATATCGAGATGACGTCCGTTGATGATAATGTTCATGTTAACCTCCTTTTTGGATTGTATATTGCTCTAAACAACGGTTTCCGGTCTTCAGCCTTAAAATTCTACCCTTTTTCTCCTGGAATTTGGTGGAATCCTGAGCTCTTCCCTGTATTTGGCTACCGTTCTCCTGGCTATGGTGATGTTCTGTTGATTCAGAAAATCAGCTATCTTCTGGTCGCTGAAGGGTTTTTGGGGATTCTCTTCGGAGATTATCTTCTTTATCTGCTCCTTTACCAGAGTGGACGAGATATCTTCATTGTTGCCCTGAAGTGAGCTGCTGAAGAAAAATCTGAAGCTGAAAATCCCATGTGGACAGGCCAGATACTTACTGGATGTAACCCTGCTGACGGTGCTTTCGTGCATGCTGATATCTGTGGCTACATCCCTTAGATTAAGCGGTTTGATATAGTGCGGACCGTAATCAAAGAACTTCTCCTGGAAGTGGAGGATGCTCTTTGTCACCTTGTAGATGGTCTTGTTTCTCTGGTCGAGACTCTTTATAAGCCAGAGGGCGGAACGGAGTTTTTCCTCAAGGAACTGTTTCTCCTCCTTTGTCAGGGAAGCCTTGTTCATAAGGAGCTTTCTGTATTGATTGTTCAGCCTGATTCTCGGAAGTCCCTCATCATTGAGGATAATCTGGTACTCACCGTCTGTCTTTTCAATATATACATCCGGGATTACATAATTTGTCTCGTGGGACGAAAAGTTTCTTGCGGGTTTCGGGTCTAGGTCTTCAATGATTCTTACAGCTATCATTATATCTTCATAGGTTGCACCGTACTGTTTTGCGATAACCTTGTACTTCTTTTTCTCAAGCTCTCCAAGGTTGTTCTGCACTATCTTCTCAACCAGTGTGCCGTCAAGGCCGAGTAGCTTTATCTGGATCAGCAGGCACTCCCTGAGGTTTCTTGCGCCTATCCCCGGCGGGTCCAGTTCCTGAACAAGTCCTATGACCTCTCTTACCTGCTCTACCGGGACTTTGCATATCTCTGCCAGCTCTTCATCCGACATCCTCAGGTAGCCGTTGTCATCAATATTGCCGATAATGGCTTCCCCGATAGTCTGAAGCCTTTCATCACTTGTGTTTAACCGGAGTTGCCAGTTGAGATGCTCGTAAAGGTTTGTCGAAGAACTGACAAACTGTTCAAATGATGTCGGAGCATCCGTTCCGGGTGTAAAATATCCGAGGTCTCTTCCGTCACTGCTTCTTTCATCAAAATAATCATCAGTCCTGAAGGTCATGAGACTTTCAAGGGGTGCCAGCAGGTCTTCTTCAGGTGCTGATTCCGGTGGCTCAGCTTCCTCATTTTTTTGTTCTGCCTGTTTCTGTTCTTCCTGTATCTCCTCTTCCTGAAGCTCCTCAAGGAACGGGTTTTCGGTGAGCTCCTGATTCAGGGCCTGCGTTAGCTCCAGCTGTGGCAGCTGCAGGAGTTTGATGGCTTGCTGCAACTGAGGTGTCAGGACAAGTTTTTGCGATAACTTTATATCAAGTCTGGTTTCAAGTGCCATTACAAGGTAAACTCCTCTCCAAGATAGGCAGACCTTACCTCGGGGTTATTTATTAATTTCTCCGGTCCGCCTTCATCCAGTACAGCTCCGTCACTGATAATATATGCCCTGTCTGTTATGGACAGGGTGTCTCTCACGTTATGGTCGGTCAGGAGTATGCCTATCCCCTTATCTTTAAGATACCTCAAAGTATTTTTTAATTCAAGTATGGCTATAGGGTCAATGCCCGCAAAGGGTTCATCAAAGAGGATAAAGGTTGGTTCTGTGGCAAGGGTGCGCGCAATCTCTGTCCGCCGCCTCTCACCGCCTGAGAGGTGTATGCCCTTTCTCCCGGAGAAGTCCCTCAGTTGAAACTCGTCAAGGAGTTTTAACAGCCTTTCCTCTATTTCTGTCTTGTTGTATCCCTTTATCTCCAGGATGGCCCGGATATTGTCCCTTACTGTAAGGCGCCTGAAGATAGACGGCTCCTGGGGAAGATAGCTGATTCCCATCCGTGCGCGTTGGTACATGGGAAGACCGCTTATATCTGTATCATCAAGAAATATCTCTCCGCTGTCAGCCTTCACCATGCCGACTATCATGTAAAAGGTGGTTGTCTTTCCAGCCCCGTTGGGACCGAGGAGACCGACTATCTCTCCGGTCTTTACAGAGATATCAAGGCCTTTTACCGCGGCTTTTCCCTTGTAAGCCTTTTTTAATCCTTTGGATAACAGTTTATGGGCCATTTTGTTTTTTAATTATTACGCGGCTGTTTTCCACAACCGAGCGGTCATTAGTAATATAATAAACCATCCTGTCTCCTGAAATTGTACTGTTACCCTCAGTGGCAACAGGGTTTCCGGTAAAGACGATCTTTTGCAGCTCTTTGTAATAAATGGCCTCACCGGAGGTTATCTCGCGTGCATCCTTAACAAGCTTTACGTTTCCCCTTGCCTCTATCTTTCTGATATCTCCTGCTTCTGAATAAAAGACCTTCATCCAGTCGGCATAAAGGGTTATCTTTCCCTGACGTGCCACCACGCTGCCTTCAAACACAGCTGTATGTGCCCTGTTGTCAGCTATAAGCTTTTCAGCTGTTATCTCAACCGGCTCTTCATCTGATATCACTGCAGTCCGGAGAGACGAGTCAGTTGAGCCCTGAACGTCCTTGCTGGCCTCAGGTTTCTGAGCTCCTGCCATGCCTGCTGTAACGAACAGTATGAAAAAAAATACCAACAGTGTCTTAGTAAAAGACTGCCCTGACATCTCCGGTAACCTCCATTACCTGCGAATCCTTTATTCTTCCGCTTCTGCCTGAAAGCATGTATTTTTTACCTTTAATCACCAGTCCCTTTGAAGTTGCAAGAATATCCTCTGACGGTAGATAGAGTAATTCCGGAGACCTGAATGTAAACCCCTTTCCCTTGCCGTTAACCATACCTGACAGTCGGATCTGACCATTGGTGATATCATAAAAACCCTGTTTTGCATGGAGACTTAAATCTCCCCTGAAATAAAATATATTGACATCCTTTAATTCGGACCCGGTTTCATCCCGGGAAAAAAGGGCTTCTTTAATATATGCTCGCCAGTCAGGCCGCTCTTTTTTATAATACACTACCTCGACCTCTTTCATAACAGATTTTCCAGGTCCCTTGATATAGGATGGTTTTTTATTCCCCATAGCCAGCCAGACCAGGATTAACAAGAGGGTTAATGTTGCCGGCAGAAGAGATATTATGCGATATTTTTTCATCCTGAAACACACTCTTCCATATGGAATTATACCATTAGCGGCTGGAATTCAGCAAATATTATGCCAGAGGCAGCAACAGGCATGATGCTATAAACCACAAGGTTTTTTGAGCAAAAAAGGCGGTTGTCTTTTTTTCAGTCGCCGGTCTTTAACTGTAATCGTTGTATGGAGCTTGAACGGCCGGTTTTTTCGTCAATCTCCACTATTGCCCCGGAAAGCATTCCGATCCCTTTTGCGGTCTCAAATTTTCTGGGCATCTGTGTCAGAAACTTATCAATAATCTGATTTTTATCCACACCTATGACTGAATTGAACGGGCCGGTCATGCCCACATCCGTAATATAGGCAGTTCCATTTGGAAGTATCTGTTCATCAGCAGTCTGCACATGCGTGTGTGTGCCCAGAACAGCTGAAACATGTCCATCCATATAAAAGCCAAAGGCTATCTTTTCAGAGGTGGCCTCAGCATGAAAATCCACAATAATTATATCCGTCTCTTCTTTTAATCGCTTAACTTCTGCAGCAGCAGTCCTGAAGGGGCAGTCCATGATGTTCATGAAGATGCGTCCCGAGACATTGAGTATCCCCACCTTTTTGCCGTTCAAATTGTAGATGATACTCCCGGAACCGGGCACGCCGGGCGGATAGTTGACCGGTCTGAGAATCCGGTCCTCCTTTACAAGGAGGGCCACGGCCTCTTTTTTATCCCAGATATGGTTGCCTGAGGTCATGATATGAACGCCGTAATTGAATAGCTCTGTTGCAACCTTTTCTGTTATGCCGAACCCACCGGCTGCGTTCTCACAGTTGGCAATCGTCAGGTCTATCTTGAAGCGGCTGATAAGTGTCGGAAGAAAGGCCGTTACCGCCTTTCTTCCGACCTTGCCCACAATGTCGCCAATAAGCAGAACTCTCACAATAAACAAAGACCCTGAGTTTGGCCCTTAAGCCGCGATTTCCGGTTCACCTCATTGTATCTATTTTGCATAATCAACAAACCTTGTCTCCCTTATGACCATTATCTTTATCTGGCCCGGATAGGAGAGTTCCGCCTGTATCTTTTTTGCAATTTCCCGTGATATAAGCGATGACATTTCATCGGATACATCTTCGGGCTTTACGATAATCCTGATCTCCCTGCCAGCCTGTATTGCATAGCATTTTTCTACACCATCATATGAAGTGGCTATCTCCTCAAGTCTTTTGAGGCGTTTGATATAGTTTTCAATACTCTCCCTTCTCACACCCGGCCTTGCGGCAGACAGCGCATCAGCGGCCGCCACGAGGGCTGATTCAACGCATATGGGGTCAATATCCCCGTGGTGACAGGCTATGGCATTCAATACGCGCTCATCTTCACCGTATTTGCGGGCTATATTCATCCCTATCTCATGGTGCGGACCTTCAACTTCATGGTCTACAGCCTTGCCTATATCATGAAGAAGACCAGCCCTCTTGGCAAGCTTTATATCAACCCCAAGTTCGCCGGCCATGAGGCCTGAAAGGTATGCCACCTCCCTTGAGTGCTGCAGCACGTTCTGTCCATAGGAAGTCCTGTACTTGAGCCTTCCCAGAAGTCTGATAATATCAGGATGGATTCCGCTTAACCCGAGATCGAAGACAGCCTTTTCACCTTCTTCCCTGATCGTGGTCTCAACCTCTTTTCTTGCCTTTTCCACCACCTCTTCTATCCTTGCAGGATGGATCCTGCCGTCGGCTATCAGGCGTTCGAGGGATATCCTGGCAACTTCCCTCCTTACGGGGTCAAAAGAGGAGAGGGTTACGACTTCAGGTGTATCGTCAACTATCAGATCCACACCTGTAGCGGCCTCAAGGGCCCGGATATTCCTTCCTTCACGCCCTATTATGCGTCCCTTCATCTCGTCACCGGGTAATGTTACCGCAGTGATTGTTGCATCAGAGACATAATCACTTGCGTACCGCTGAATTGCAAGGCTGATAACCTCCGCCGCCTTTTTCTCGGCAGTGTCACGGGTCTCGTCCTCTATCCTCTTTATGAGTTTTGCGGCCTCAAACCTTGACTCCTCCTCAACGCGTCTGAGGAGTTCTGCCCTGGCCTGTTCTTCAGTTAATGCCGAGATTTCCTCAAGGACCGAGGTCTGTTCCTTTATCAGGTTTGAAAGCCTGTTTTCCTTGTCCCTGATAGCCCTCTCCCTTGAGTAAAAATCCTTTTCCCTTCTTGTAAGGTCGCTCTCTCTCTTTTCCATCTGTTCAAGTTTGCGTTCCAGGTGCTCTTCCTTGTTTCTCAGCCGCCTTTCGAGTTGATTGAGTTCCTTGCGTCTTTCCTTCAGTTCCTTGTCAGCCTCTGATTTGGCAATATAGACGATATCTTTTGCCTCTAAAGATGCCTCTTTCTTAATCTGTTCGGCCTCTTTTCTGGCTTCATCCAGTATCTTGCGGGCCTCACTATCCAGGGTTTGTCTCTTTTTCTCTGCGCTTGTCTTGTAAATAAAGAAAAATATAAGCGACAGCGCAGCTCCGAATACAAGTCCTGTCAGGATGGAGATGGATATATTCATTTTTGGTTGGACCTCCTTTTTTTCATTGTAGTTTTGATGTTCTGCTCGTAACCTTCGTCAGAGGGTTCGTAAAACGTCTGTTCATGCTCCAGGTACTCCTGTTGAATATAATGTCCGTTATAATTATGAGGGTACTTATATCCGATGCCTCTTCCCAACTTTTCAGCTCCCTTGTAATGACTGTCCCTGAGATGGTCCGGCACCTCCTGCAGGGGGTTATTAACAACAGCGTCAGCGGCCTTCTCAATAGCCATGTATGATGCGTTACTCTTTGGAGCAGTAGCCACATAAAGGACTGCCTGTGCAAGGATAATTCTGCCCTCGGGCATGCCGATCTTCTCAATGGCCTGCATTGCCGAGACAGCCACATTCAAGGCCATCGGGTCTGCATTTCCCACATCTTCCGAGGCACAGATAACAATTCTCCGGGCAATAAACATGGGGTCCTCGCCTGAGGCAATCATCCGGGCGAGCCAGTAGACTGCGGCATCAGGGTCAGAACCCCGCATACTCTTGATAAATGCGGAAATAATGTCGTAATGCAGGTCCTCATCATAGTAAAAGCTCTTTTGCTGGAGGGATTTTCTCAGCCCTTCAACCGTAATGGTGACTTTGCCTGAGGTGGGGGTGCTGGCAGTGAGAAAGGATAATTCGAGCATGTTAAGTGCCTTTCTGGCATCCCCTGAACAGCGGACAGCAATGTAATCCAGTGCCCTCTCATCCATTTCAACCCTGTGTTTACCAAATCCCTTTTCCGAGGCAAGTGCGTGCCTGATCAGTAGTTTTATATCCTCAGGTGCGAGGGGATTAAACTCAAATATGGTTGACCTTGAGGCAAGGGCAGGTACAAGGGCGAAAAACGGATTCTGGGTGGATGCCCCTATAAGGGTGATCTCCCCGGATTCTACATGTGGAAGGAGTGCGTCCTGCTGAAGACGGTTAAACCTGTGAATCTCGTCAATAAAGAGTATGGTCCTGCCCGAGCCTGAATAGGCGATAGCGTTGCGAATATCCTTAACCCCGGCAGTGACGGCATTAAGGGAGACGAAACGCGCCTCTGTCTTTTTAGCAATAATCCTTGCTATGGCGGTCTTGCCCGTCCCCGGAGGTCCGTAGAGAATCAGGGAGACTATCCTGTCTTCCTCGATCAGCCTTCTCAAAGGTCCACCTGTACCAAGCAAACCTTCCTGTCCCACAAACTCCTGAAGTGATGCCGGCATCATCCGCCACGCAAGTGGTTTATTTCGCTGTTCTGTCAAGAAAAGTTCCATTTTTAATTATCAGTGTCCATGTACAGTGTGCAGTAGTAGTCAGCAAAGCTCAATAATAATGCTCAACAATGCCGTTTTTCAGACCTTTTGCTGATACTGGTCACTGCTACAGACGCTTTTCAATTATTATGGAGATAAAATACTTCCGGAGGGTCAGGAGGTTTGCTTTATATGAACAGGTTCCAATAAGGCAGTACTCTGACAGGATGATCTGGTATTGACTCTATATTCACTATATCGAGAACAGATTACCCCGAGTACCGGGATCAGAAAACCTCTATATTTATCTATCTTGCCTCCAAAAGTATTAAATACCATAAATATTATTGCGTTTATTGTTATGCGAGAATAAGAGAATAAGTGAGAGATAACGATTTTTCGTATAATGGCTTCAAGTATTCTCCTGTATTCAATTAATAGTAACCCACCCTGCGGTGTAGATGAAAAATCAGATCCCCTTAAATAAGGTGGGTGCCCTGAAGGGTGTTTAGGCTCCCCCGTGATTAACGGGGTATGCACACCACATCCCTTACCTCGGCTCCCTAAAGATCTAATTTGCGGGATCAACTTTTCCATCTTAAATCACCAGCAGGGCAGGTATAATCAGCCCTTATTAATTTATAACAGAAAACGCCCTCTTGTGGCAAGGTTATTTTTGCAGTTTGAGGGTTTGTTAATATATTAATGTCATAATGACGGTTGTTTTTTCTATAATTATGGAGTATCTTTAATTACGAGACCCTGAAATAAATTCAGGGTGACAAAGTTGTTTTTTCTATGGTGACAAAGTTTTTTTTCTATAATATGCAGTAACTTTTGTCAAAATATGCAGTAACTTTTGCCAAAGTCAGGACCATGAATAAATGACCGACATAACAGGAGTTATACTTGCCGGTGGTGACAACAGGAGATTTCCCGTAAACAAGGGAATGCTCAGGGTGGGTGGGGAACGCATCATTGACAGGACCCTGAGGCTCTTCAGGGAGATTTTTGGAGAGGTTATTATAAGTACGAACACGCCTGAATATTACTTTTTCTCCGGAGAGAGGCTGATTGGTGACCTGTTTCCCTCAAGAGGACCCATGGGGGGGATTTTCTCAGCTCTTGTTAATTCAAGAACTGACAGGATATTTGTCGCTGCCTGTGATATGCCCTTTCTGAATGCCTCCCTGATAAGGTATCTTTCAGGTATTGCCACGAATGCCGATATGGTTGTCTGCTCATTCAGGGAAGGCCTTCATCCCCTTCTGGGCCTGTATGGTAAAGACATTCTGCCTCCCCTTGAAACCCATCTGAGAAAAGGGGCGACAGGGCTTCAGAGGTTTATCAGAGACCTCAACGCCCATATTGTCGAGGAGGAAGAGATTAAAAAAATAGACCCTGAAGGTGTCAGTTTTGTTAATATAAATACGATCGGGGATTTTAATAAATTTATAGGAGGAAAGATATGTTCGGATTAGGGATGCCGGAGCTGCTGGTTGTATTGGTTATTGTGGTTGTCCTTTTCGGAGCCTCAAGGTTGCCTGAATTAGGCAAGGGGATTGGACAGGCGATAAAGAATTTCAAAAAGGCAACAAACGAGCCCGACGAGATAGACGTCACCCCTAAAAAACCTGTAGGGGAATCGGCAGAAAAGACAACGGCAGAAAAGAAGACGGAAAAAGAAGATCAGAAACAGAATGCCTGATGACAGATATGCATAGGGGGCCTGTAGTAGAGATTAATCTTGATAATTTGTCATATAATCTTGACCTGATTAAGGGGAGGGTTATTGACAGACCCATCTTTCCGGTGGTAAAGGCAGATGCCTATGGGCATGGTGCGGTTGAGATATCAAGAAGACTGATCGATTGTGGAATAAACACCCTTGCAGTTGCATATATCTCCGAGGCAGTTGAACTGCGTAAAGCAGGCATAAACAATCCGGTTATTGTGCTCTTTGACCCTGAGATATCTGAAGATATACTACAATACGGGCTCATCCCGGTTATTAACAGTATGGAGTCTGCAAAGGTGCTCTCTGACCTTGCCGTCAAACAGGGAAGTGAAATAGGGGTGCACGTAAATGTGGACACTGGTATGGGGAGACTGGGGTTCAACTTCGAAGACGTCAAGCGTGAGTTGACAGGAATTGCCGCTTTGGAGGGAATAAGGATAATTGGTCTGATGAGTCATTTTTCAGATGCCGACCTTGCTGACAGGGCCCTTGCAGCGGGTCAGATCAAGAGGTTTTCAGAGATCAGCGCCTACCTTCAGGAGAAAGGTATTAATCCGGTCTGCCATATTGCAAATAGTGCTGCAATTATGACATTACCGGAGTCATACCTTGATGCTGTCAGGCCAGGCCTTCTGCTTTATGGATGTAATCCCTATTCTTCTGTTAAAGTAAAGCCTCTTATGAGCATAAAGACTCAGCTGCTTGCCGTAAGAAAGATAAAAAAAGGTGCGTCCGTAAGTTACGGAAGGACTTTTATTACCATGAGGGACAGCCTTGTGGGTGTACTGCCGATAGGTTATGCAGACGGCTTTATCAGGGCAGCCTCCAATAATGCCGAGGTTATTGTAAGGGGAAAGAGGGCTCCTGTTATTGGAAGGATATGTATGGACCTGACAATGGTTGATCTGACGGATGTTGAAGGTGTAAAAGAGTCTGATGAGGTAGTCATAGTGGGCTCCCAGGGTGATGAGTTCATTTCTGTGGAGGAACTCGCCTTAAATGCGGGCACTATTGCCTATGAGATTTTTACTTCTATTGGCCTAAGGAACCGGAGAGTCTACACAGGGAGTAATTAGTGGGTTGCATGCTCCCTGGTGTTTATTCCCTGTTCTGCCGGGAGGAATGGAAATGAATCCAGTAGAGATGTTTGGAAGAACGTTAATCGGCTTTGCCAGGGAACTCGGCAGTGTGCTGATCCTGTTTTCAGTCGCCCTGAAACAGCTCGTAATTCCACCTTACGAGGTAAGAAATACATTTAAACAGATGCTCGAGATAGGCATCAGGTCCTTACCTGTAGTCTTTATAACAGCTGTATTTACAGGTATGGTCCTGTCACTGCAGACATATACGGGATTTAAACGTTTTGGAGCGGAAACACTGGTTGGCACCGTGGTTGCGCTTTCCATGACAAGGGAACTCGGCCCGGTTCTTACAGGACTGATTGTTGCGGGCAGGGCAGGAGCTGCCATGGCTGCTGAACTTGGCACCATGAGGGTTACCGAGCAGATAGATGCCCTTGAAACTCTTGCCACAAATCCCGTGAAGTATCTTATTGTCCCGAGGTTCATCTCCGGCGTATTAATGCTTCCGGCCCTTGCAATTGTTACTGATATAGTGGGAGTTATTGGGGGGTTTGTTATCAGCGTCGGACTGTTTGGCGCAAACTCTGTTTCATACTGGAACAGGACGTGGGACTACCTGGAGCTGGATGATATTTACAGCGGGCTTATAAAGGCCTCTTTTTTTGGTGCTTCTATTTCACTTATCAGCTGCTATAAGGGGTTTTATACTGAAGGTGGGGCAGAGGGTGTGGGTAAGGCAACAACAGGTGCTGTTGTTTTGTCCTCCATGACGATACTTATTTCTGATTATTTTCTCTCTGCCTGGCTGTTCAGGTGAAGAAGCCGGGAGTCATGATTTAAAGTATGATAAGGATTGAAGACCTCTACAAGTCTTTCGGAGACAAAAAAGTCCTGAGAGGAGTGAACCTCGAAGTGGAACCGGGCGAAAGCATGGTTGTTATAGGGGGTAGCGGGTCTGGTAAAAGTGTTCTTATAAAGCATATAATTGGTCTGTTAAAACCCGACAGAGGCCGTGTAATTATAAAAGGGGTGGACATCTCTTCACTCAAGGAAAGGGAACTCTATGAGGTGAGAAGGAATTTCGGGATGCTCTTTCAGGGTGCAGCCCTGTTTGATTCCCTGACCGTGTGGGAGAATGTTGCCTTTACACTGCTGAGACATGCAAAAATATCTGCAGAGGAGGCAAGAAGTATTGCCTCGGCAAAACTAAGGCTTGTGGGCCTTTCGGGTGTTGAAGACCTTATGCCGTCTGAACTCTCGGGCGGGATGCGCAAGAGGGTAGGGCTGGCAAGGGCTATTGCTCATGAACCGGAGATCATACTTTACGATGAACCAACAACAGGGCTGGACCCTATAATGGCAGATGCAATAAACGACCTCATAATTGAGCTCAGAGAGAGGCTTCACGTAACCTCGGTTACAATAACGCATGACATGAAGAGTGCATATAAAATAGCAGACCGCATTGCCATGCTTTATGAAGGAGAAATAATAGAGGTTGGCTCGTCTGAAGAGATTAAAAATACCTCTAATCCTGTTGTGAAGCAATTTATCACGGGTAGTGCGGTTGGACCAATCAGGATTGAGGGAGTTACCAGATGAGGGGTTTTAGTACAGAGCTGAAAGTAGGAATCTTTGCCCTTATCGTCCTGGCAGTGCTTTCCTACATGACCTTCAAGGTGAGTGGTAAGGAATGGCTGCGTAAGGAGGGCTATCCCGTATATGTTTATTTCTCTAATGTTTCCGGCCTTGACGAGAAGACAAAGATAAAGGTAGCAGGGGTTGATGCCGGTGTAATAGAGAAGATTATCCTTGAAAGAAACAGGGTTAAGTTAAGGCTCAGGATTTACCCGGAGATAAGACTTTACAGGGATGCTGTGGCATCCATCAAGACATCAGGCCTTCTGGGTGATAAATATCTCGAGATTAAGCCGGGGATGGACCAGGTAGAGCTAAAGGAAGGCGAGACAATTCAGAAAGTACATGAGCCTGTGGATATTGATGATATGATCTACAAGCTTGCAGGTATTTCCGACAGCATTCAGAGCCTGACAGATAACATAAACGATGTGTTTGGCACTGAAGAGACCAAAAATGCTTTAAAGAAGACCGCTGCTAACCTTGAACATTTAACCGGAAACCTGAATAGTGCAATAACCGACAATGACCGGCGGTTAAAGGAAACCCTTGAAGGAATTAACACACTGACGGCTTCCATCAATAAACTGGTTGAAGATAACAGCAATGAAATCACAGATACCGTAAGCAATCTCAAGGAGTTAAGCGCTGAGGCCCCGGAAATGATTAAAGAGCTGAACGCTGCCTCGGAAGAGCTAAAATCCCTTCTGGAAGAGAACAGGCCGAAGATAGCAAGATTGATGGAGAAGACAGACAAGACGATGTCATCGGTTCAGAAGGTTGCAGAGAGGATAGAGAAAGGTGAGGGTACAATCGGGAAGCTCGTTTCTGATGAGAGACTCTATGAATCTGTAAGCAAGGCAGCCAGTGGCATTGAAAATACACTTGCCAGGATAGAGAAGTTCAGGACCTTTATCACCTTTAAGGGGGAATATCTGACAAGGACCGGCGACGGGAAGGGTTATTTTGACTTGACACTTAAGCCCAGACCTGATAAGTACTATATTTTGGGGGTTGTTGATGACCCTCTTGGAAGTGTGACCACAACAAAGACTGTTACCTCCGTAAACGGTGTAACCACGGTTGAGGAGGAGGAGTTGATTGAAAGAAAAATAGAATTTTCCTTGCAGTTTGCAAAGCGCTTTAAGGACCTCGCCTTAAGGATCGGGCTTAAAGAGAACACAATCGGCCTTGGAGCCGACCAGTTCTTCCTGAACGACCGGTTAAAGGTTTCTGCGGATATATGGGATTTTGATAATGAGGAGGAGGGTGCCGGTAGACCCCATTTAAAGCTCTACATGGATTACTACCTGTTCAAGAACCTCTTTATCAGTGGTGGTGTGGACAATCTTCTGAATTCGAGGTGGCGGGGTATATATTTAGGCGGTGGAATAAAATTCGAGGATGAGGATTTAAAATATCTCTTTGGTTCACTACCGAGTGTCTCGGTAAGGTAAGGGCTGACCGTTCGTTATCTGTTGTACGGATAACTTGTAACTTATGACTATTATATGGAAAGGAGGTGAAGAGTTTTGAGAATCCCCTTATTCAGGCAGGTTGGTCTCTATCTGGTTTTTTCCATGCTTCTGTTTGCTGTTGTCCCGAGGGTTGATGGTGCAATGCTCGGTTCTGAATTCCTCGGTTTATCTCAGTCTGAAAGGCAGGTTGACATTCAGAAGCTCCAGAGGTTTCTTGAATCCGAGGTTGTGAGTAAAAGATTGCTGGCCCTTGGTTTTACAACTGGAGAGGTTGCTGACAGGCTTGGTTCTCTTTCAGATGAGGACCTCAATCAGTTTGCACAGAGGATTGATCAGTTAAGGGTGGCAGGTGACAGCGGACTTGGTATTATAATCAGCCTTCTTGTGATAGCTATTTTAGTGGTTTTACTCCTCCAGCTAACGGGTCGCAGGGTTGTTATTGTCAAGTAAGACAGTTTTTTTGATTGTTTTTGTAATACTTCTTGGTGGCTGTGCAGGCCTTGAAACACAGGGGCAGAAGGAGAGGGGGGATAATGTTATGCTCTCCACTCCTTTCTTTCCCCAGGATGCCTATCAGTGCGGACCTGTATCTCTTGCAGAGGTGTTTAATTTCTGGGGCTTTAAGGTGACTCCCCAGAAAATTGCCGGGGATGTTTTTAAAGACCGGCTTAACGGTACCCTCAGTATGGATATGCTTCTTTATCCACGCAGGGCCGGTTTCAGTGCATTGGCCTACAAGGGAGGCATGGAAGACATCCGTGACAAGATACAGAAGGGATATCCATTAATTATACTGGTGGATTTCGGTTTTTATATTGTAGAAAAAAACCACTTCATGGTTATAGTCGGGTACAACAGTGACGGCGTATTTGCCCACTCAGGTAAAGAGAAAGAGAAGTTCTTTTCTTACAGCGAACTGCAGAGAATATGGAAAAAAACAGGCTACTGGACATTACTCATAAAACCTTAGAGGTTTTGTTAATCTTTATGTTTGCCATCTTTCTGTCCTCATGCAGTTTGCCCAGAATAGTTGTGATTGATGACCCGCTCTCACCTGAGGAACACATCAACCTTGGTGTCATCTATGAAAAAAAAGGTCAGTATGACGAAGCGATAAGTGAATATAAAAAAGCTTCAGAAACTTTACCCGTAGCGTATTTATATATGGGCAATGCCTCTTTCCTGAAAGGAGATTTTAAGGGAGCTGAGCAGTTTTACAGGAGGGCCATTCGCGAGGATTCCATGAATGCCGATGCAATGAATAATCTGGCGTGGCTTTATTATAAATGGGGTAAAAACCTTGATGAGGCTGAAGCACTCGTAAAGAGGGCGATAGAGATAAGGCCTGAAAGGGCTGATGCCTACAGGGATACTCTTGTGAGGATTGAGGAGGAAAAGTGACTAAGGGGCTTATTCATATTTATACTGGTGAGGGCAAGGGAAAGACAACTGTCTCTGTGGGGCTCGCTGTCAGGGCAAAAAGCAGGGGATGGAGGGTTTTGTTTGCGCAGTTTATGAAACCTGACTATACAGGCGGAGAGCTTGAACTTCTGAAAAAACTTGCAATTGAGATAAGGAGATTCACTGATATTAAACCACCCTCTTTTTACCCGGAGATAAACAGGACCGAGCTAAAAAAACTCTCTTTTGAGGCCCTGCGGGAGATTCAGCATATTGCGCAGGACTTTGACCTTGTCATTATCGATGAATTCAACAACCTTGTTGGCGCTGGTATAATTTCAGAAAGTGAAGCCGTTAATTTTATGAAGAGCTTTTGTGAAAGCACCGAGCTTGTCCTCACAGGGCGCGGTGCAACAGAAGGGATGATTGATATAGCCGATTATGTCACGTACATGAAGGCAGTAAAGCACCCTCTCGGCAAAGGACAGGCTGCAAGAGAGGGAATAGAGTATTGATGCCGTAAGAAAAGAAAAGCGCATAGAGCAGAGCGCATGGCGTTAAAGACAAAGCGTTAAGAGTTCCGTGTCCTACACGCTATGCGCTATGCCCCATGCGTCTTATCCTTGAACGCTATGCTCTATGCGCTCTGCGCCTTATCCCCTGTTGTTTTTACAACTCGTCAGGGTTTAAATCGCGCATGGTCGGCAATTCCGAGAGGTCCTTGAGTCCGAAATGCTGAAGGAACTCCCTGGAGGTCCCGTAGATGAGGGGCCGGCCCGGTACCTCTTTCTTTCCCACAATCCTGATAAACCGTCTTTCGAGCAGGCTCTTTATAACACCGTCGGAGTTGACCCCCCGCAGTTGTTCAAGCTCTGCCTTTGTAATGGGCTGCCTGTAAGCCACAATGGAGAGGGTTTCAAGGGCTGCTATCGAGAGTTTCTGGGGTGTTGTGGCCTTAATCTTTTTAACCCAATATGAATAATCAGGGTTTGATACCATCTGGTACCCCTCTGCAACTTCAACCAGGAGTATGCCACCTTTACGGTTTCTGTATTCAGCCATAAGCTCATTTATAAGGAAGCTTATCTCTCCAGTGGAGAATTCTGTTATCTTCTGCAGGTCTTTCAGGTTTACGGGTGTTCCCGAAATAAAGAGTATTGACTCTAAAAGTGCCCTTTTCTGTTCCTTTTCCATAGGTTTCTTATCCTCTGTTATTTTTGGGGCTTATAACGTGCATTTATTCTATCATAAAGGCGTTCATTTTGAGTCATCCACGCTGCTGCCTCCTCTGCGGCATGGAGACGGAAAAGTCCTTTATTCATAAGGCCTATCCTGTGTTTTTGGTAATAGGGACTTCTTGTTTTTTTCTGACTGATGATGCTATATTGATTACAGTCCGTGTATGTTATACAAGATAAGTTTTACACCCCGCAGTTTTTTTCTGCAGGGTATTCTGTAACAAGTCTGTTGAAAATCCTCTTGAGAGTTCACCATTAATATGTAACAGTGCTTCCTGGGTTGGGGGCAAAGCCCGGATAGTTGTCAGTTTTATCCCGCTTCAGTATCTGAGAGGGAAATTATAGGAATTATCAAGTCGGCAATACTGCTTCATCAGGAGGTATAGTATGAAAAAGATAAGGATTGCCATCATAGGTGTGGGAAATTGTGCCAGCTCCCTGATGCAGGGTATTTATTATTACAGGAATAAGACTGTGGAGGATGTGACTGGTCTTATGCACTGGGATATAGGTGGTTACAATCCCGGAGACATCGAGGTTGTTGCTGCAATTGATATTGACAGGAGAAAGGTTGGCAGGGATGTAAGCGAGGCAATTTTTGCACCCCCTAACTGTACTGCCGTATTTCAGAAAGATATCCCTGTGACCGGGGTAAAAGTAGTCATGGGCAGGGTGCTTGATGGTGTTGCCCCGCATATGAAGGAGTATTCCGGGGATGAAACCTTTCTGGTTTCAGATACGCCGGAGGCTGATATTGTGAAGGTGTTGAATGATAGCGGAGCCGAGATTGTCTTAAACTATCTGCCAGTTGGTTCGGAAGAGGCTGCCAGGTATTATGCTGAGAGTTGTCTTGAGGCCGGCGTAGCCTTTATTAACTGTATGCCTGTCTTTATTGTTTCTGACAGTAAATGGGCCGACAGGTTCAGTCAGAAAGGAATCCCGGCAGTCGGGGATGATATAAAGGCCCAGATCGGTGCTACAATAACTCACAGGACACTGGCAAAACTCTTTTCAGACAGGGGAGTGAGGCTTGAGCGGACATACCAGCTCAATACTGGTGGCAATACGGATTTCCTCAATATGCTGTCACGTGACAGGCTCAGGTCAAAAAAGGTATCAAAAACAGAGGCTGTTCAGTCAGTGCTTTCAGTGCCTCTTGATCCCGGGAACATCCATATAGGCCCTTCCGATTATATCCCCTGGCTCAAGGATAACAAGGTCTGTTTCCTCAGGATGGAAGGGAAGACGTTTGGTGATGTTCCGATGGAGCTGGAGCTGAGGTTGTCAGTAGAGGACTCTCCTAACTCTGCCGGTTGTGCAATTGATGCAATAAGATGCTGCAAGCTGGCGTTGGAGAAAAAAACAGGCGGGCCCTTAACATCAATTTCAGCCTAT
>UOGH01000135.1_pt1 | contig 19193 bp, 18 predicted proteins | sample 1989771 | NCBI WGS metagenome assembly UOGH01 (sample SAMEA4712198, study PRJEB27164) | hydrothermal vent metagenome | biome: marine basaltic hydrothermal vent biome; feature: marine hydrothermal vent; material: mineral | place: Pacific Ocean | collected 2011-06-14/2011-07-23 | depth 1691 m | reverse complement strand
GGCCTAAAACTGCCAATGATATTGCACAACTGATTCTTGAAAATATAAACGTACTTAAAAGGAATCCGGGCATAGGAAGGCCTGGAAGAATTCCTAACACAAAAGAACTGATTATAGCAGGAACTCCCTATATTGTTCCTTACAGAGTAAAGGGTGGTATTATTGAGATACTCAGGGTGCTTCACGGAGCCATGAGATGGCCTGAGGACCTTCCCTGATAGTAATACCGCATTTCTGTTAGCACTTCATTTTTGTTTTTCATAATGCAGGTTCCCCTCTTTCTTTAAGCGGAGTATTTATAGTTCTCTTAATAAATTCTTTTACTTCATTTATTCTTTTCAGGAATATATCAACATCAGTTTCATCTAAAATACTCCATGAATCTAAGTAGTCCTCTATATCATTTTCAATTTCCATAACATAATTTAAAATTCCATTTAAATACTCTTCCTCATTTTCATATTGACTGCTGACTGCACCAAAATCCGTTTTCAAATAATGTGTTACAGCTTCTGCACGTATAATACATTCATACGCCATTTCAGATAGGTAATCTGTATCCATTTGTGTATCCATTTGTTTTTTGCGCCAACGCTCGCAATGAGCGGCTGGCCTGAAACGCGGCGGAAGATCAGTCCGACTCGATTGCGTTGTTATGTACGTCATGTCACAACTCGCTTTCATCAATTCCAGCAACCTTCGACGGCCTCATAGAGGTTGGTGAGAAGTTCATCGAAGGTCTCTCCCTGAGTTGCACAGCCTGGAATAGCCGGCACCTCAGCCCAGTAGCCTCCTTCTTACGCTTCATGAACAATTACTTTCAGCTTCATAGGATCACCTCACATTTTTAAACTGTTATACTTTAATTGTTGGTCTTATATGGTATAAATATACCATGATTCAGTCAGCAAATGCTTAATGTATCATCTGCATGGTAAAGCTTCGTGACATCAATATATTTTTGTCCCTGCCCTTTATTTTTTGTCTTTTCTGTGATATGGTATATTTAAATTGCCTGAATAAAATATTAAACCGGCAAATAAATACAGAGTTCTTAAAAGGAACACCCCCCTTAATCCCCTCTTGATAGAGGGGAAAGTCTTTGCCATCCCTGGTCTTACCGGGAGGAGTGGAATGAGGTAAGAGGGAGTGTATAACTCCCTTCTAAAAAAAGGGGCAGGTGTGTGTAAAGAGCATGTTTTTACCGGTTAACCGGCTGACATGGCAGGGGAACATGTCTCTCTGAATAGTTGCCGGGTTATTATTGATATAAAGGGAAAAAGGAAGAAAACATAATATGAAGAATGTCCTGTACATAGTATGGAGTGACAACAACAGACTGGGAATTCCGATAATTGATGAGCAGCATAGGGGAATTGTTTCCATTATTAACTCGTTGTACTACTTCATTCAAAAAGGACGCGGAGAGAAAATACTGAAACCTGTGTTAATTATGCTGGAGCAACATATACACATCCATTTTGAGACTGAAGAATCATTAATGGCAGAGGCTGGCTATCCAGCGTTAGAGGAACATGTTTTGCTGCATAAGGAACTGGCAAGGCAGACAGAGAATGTTTCCCGTGAGGTTGTTATGGATAAGGATCTGGATATGATACTGAAGTTTTTAAAAGAATGGTGGACAGGTCATATTAACAGGGAAGACAGGAAATATGTCCCTTTTGTCAGAAAAATAACAGATACATGAGAAGGAAGGCGAGGTAACCTCGCCACTACTGTTTACAATTGAGTGTGCCAAACTATTTTATACAGTTCCTGCCGACACAGAAATAATTAAATCCCATTTCCTTCATCTTGTCAGGTGCATAGATGTTCCTCAGATCAAAGAAATTCGGGGACTTCATGGTTGACTTTATCCGTGCAAGGTCAAGGTTTCTGAATTGGTTCCATTCGGTCATAAGCACAAGGGCGTCTACCCCCTTAACCGTTTCATAGGCATCCTTCTTATAACTGACCTTCGGGAAGACAGCTTTCATGTCCGGGGTTGCAACAGGGTCATAGGCCTGCACTTTAGCGCCTTCGTTGAGGAGACTTTCTATCATATAGAGCGAAGGGGCCTCCCGGATGTCATTTGTGTTGGGTTTAAAGGAGAGACCGAGGATACCTACTTTCTTGCCACTGACATCACCAAGCGCTTCCTTCAGCCTGCTGAACATCAGCGCCCTCTGTTTTTCATTGGCCTTTACTGCAGCCTCTACAACACCAAGCTCGGCATCCCTTTCACCGGCAAGATGAAGCAGTGCCACCGTGTCCTTTGGAAAACAGGAACCACCAAAGCCAGGTCCGGGATGCAGAAATTTGGGGCCGATCCGCTTGTCAAGCCCCATTGCCCTAGCAACAACATGGACGTCAGCACCCACGATGTCACACAGGTTTGCTATTTCGTTGATAAAGGATATCTTGACTGCAAGGAAAGAGTTGGAGGAGTATTTTATGAGTTCCGCTGTCTCAATATTGGTAATCACAAATGGTGTCTCTATCAGATAAAGGGGCCTGTAAAGGTCCCTCATAATGGCTATAGCCTGGGGGCTCTCTGCGCCGATCACCACCCTGTCCGGCCTCATGAAATCACCGATAGCAGAGCCTTCACGGAGAAACTCCGGGTTGGAGGCAATGTCAAAGTCAACATTCCCGTTCAGTTTTTCCTTTATCCACTTCCTGATCTTCTTGCCGGTACCTACAGGTACGGTGCTCTTTGTAACAATAATCTTGTAGTCATCCATGTAACGGGCTATCTCTTCAGAGACTTCTTTAACATAACTGAGGTCAGCAGTTCCATCACCTCTGGGGGGAGTGCCAACCGCTATAAAGATAGCAAGGGATGACTCTATTGCATCCTTCACCTTTGTGCTGAAGTTGAGTCTGCCCTCTGCAACATTTCTCTTGACCAGCTCCTCAAGCCCCGGTTCGTAGAATGGTATATCACCCTTCTTCAGTGCCTTGACCTTCTTCTCGTCCCTGTCCACACATGTGACAGAAACACCGAACTCGGAAAAACATGCGCCTGTTACAAGCCCTACATACCCTGTCCCAATAATGCCTATGTGCATTCGTCCTCCAAAAATTTAGCTTATTTCCAAAATAATTTAGGTTTATTTCAGAAAACTTATAGTTGATGAACTCGAAAAAAGTCAGAAATACTGTATTCTGTCATTCTGAATCCCGAAACATGTTCGGGAAAGCTATGTAAAACAACGAATTATGAGACCCTGAAACAAGTTCAGGGTGACAACCAGAGACTTTTTACGAAACCATTATGGTTACACTATAAGAATAACCAATATCAGCCCTTGAAGTCCATCCCGGCCCTGCATTTGCAAGGTTCAGAACTCTCCACCAACAAGCTGTGCTTCTACATAACCTACGGCAACCTTTGTCCTGATAAGTACAGGAATGTGCCTCTTGTCATCAGTGAGATATATATAAATATCGCCCTTACTGTCAAATATACCCTCTGACTTCATGTTGGGTTTGACCAGTATTGTCCTGAATTTTCCGGCAGGGGTTTCCACCTCTTCTTTTTTCAGTATCTCCACCTTCACATCCCAAACCTTATTGCTGTCAAAGATCGTTACATGGACAGGACGGTTAACCTCAAGGGGTCTCTTCCTCAGGAGAAAGAATCCCGAGAGGGGATCAAATGTATTCTCCGGAACAGCGTATGTCTCTTTTTTATTATCAAGATGGTTTATATACAGTGCCGTTCCGCTTGCAGGATCAAATATCACCTCCTTATCCCTCCTGTGCCGCCCTTCCCTTATCTTCAGCCTGTATCTGCCGGCAACCCAGTGGCTATCTCCTTTTGCAGGATTGTTCTTCTTCACTACCACACTCTCCACACGATCATCCACCTTATAGAAGACAGAAAGCCATTTTGCCGATTCAGCCCTCGAAACTATCTTCAGGGAATCTCCTTCCTCTATAAACTCAAGACGTGCCTCTCCCGCCTTTATGCCCATCCAGATAAGGTCATAGCGAAAGGTCTCGGAGGCAGAAACGGTGAAGGGCATGAAAAGCAAAACACCGATGATAAATAGCAGGACAGATAGCATTCCCGGGAATCCTGCTCTCCCTGTAGAGTGAACTACTTTTTCCATTTCTCTATCTCCTCATGAAGCCTTATAAACCGTTCAATTGCAGGCTTTCCAATCCCGGGAATACTTTTGAATTCCTCCAGGGCCGCTTCAAATGTGGTCTCCCTGTTGCCCTTTATGAGATTATCAGCATATGCCACAATCTTCTCCTCAGGCGTCTGCGGAACGTAGTCTTTAACGGGAAGACCGAGGGCGCGGGCCTCATCTGCATTAATCCCGGCCCCTATGTGCCTTTCAATAATTCTGACAATACGTTCATCCACTCCCATCTCCCTCGCCATTTCAGCGCCAACCACGGCGTGATCAATCCCGTGGGTCCTTGCCCTGCCGATATCATGCAGGAGTGCGCCCATCCTGACCAGTTCCCTGTCCACAGGGATTCTTGTTTCATCGGCAATCCTGAGGGCAACCCTTTTTACGGCAAGAATATGCTCTATGACTCTATCTGAACATCCGAGTCTTTTTAAAAGCTCAATCTCTTTTTTATCCTCCATAGCCTCACCTCAATAATCTGTTTAAAATCCGTGTTGAGCGGTTCATGATATCGAAATTCTGAAAAGGGACTTGCTTTTATATGCCTTTATATATTAAATTATTTAACACTAATAATTACAGGAATCACAGGAGGGCTCAATGGCAACGAAGAATCTCTCTGCACCAAAGAGAGTAAGACAGGCAGAAAAAAGAAGGCTCAGAAACCAGGATTATAAGACCAGAATAAAGACTTGCGTAAAAAAGGTCGAATCAGCAGTAGCCTCAAAGGATGCGGATGCAGCCCTGAATTCCCTGCGTGAGGCAATTACAATTATCTCCAAGGGATCATCCAAGGGTATTATCCATCGCAATACTGCTTCAAGAAAGATTTCACGCCTGACGAAAAAAGTCAACTCTGTTGTTAAATCTGAAGCAGCCTGATAAAAAGCTCCTCAACGGGATATTCACCTCCAGAGGTCTTTAATCTCCTGTCAGCCTCTGACAGACACCTGAAGACCTCAGAGAAATATCCCTTTCTGCGGCCACTGGTTCTCTTTGATAATTCGGAATACTTCCAGTTTATCGCACCAAGAATGGCAAACGGGTCAAGGCTGTCACGCATTGCACTGTAAACCTTAAAGACCTTTATCCTGTCTTTTGTTACCAGAGCGTCAACGAGAGTAAATACGCTGTAAGTCGCTTCACCATGTATAAGCTCACTTATGGCATTTACGTCAACTCTTGACCTGCCAAGAAGGGCAGCCTTTTCCGTCTCCTCGTACAGTACCCCCATATCACTGCCGGCAGTAGCCATAAGGAGGCCAATGGCATCTGATGTTATCTCCACGCCCCTCTGCCGTCCAAGTTCCGTAAGCCACGCCTTTATCTCCTGAGCTTTCATATCAAGTGAGAGCACCTTGACCCCGCCTTTAAACTTCTCCTTCATGCCCTTGTCAGGGGGCTTGAGCGAAAGCATCACAAAAGCAGAACCCGAAGAGGGGTTGTCGAGGTAACTGAAAAGAACTTTTGATTCCTTCTTCTTCATCGTCTGAATGTTTCTCAGTATCACTATCTTCTTCTCACCGAAAAACCCCGGAGTGTTCAGGACATCCAGGATTGTGTGTACAGGTGGTGCCGAATCAACATCATAAATCATGACATTGAACTCCCTCCTCTCCTCAGGGACCAACCCCCTGATCCTGTCAACAGCATTCTTCAGGAGAAATGTGTCTTTTGCATACAGATAATAGACTGGGGAAGGAAGGTTGTTTTCTATCTCTTTCAAAAACTGTTTCTGACTCATCTGCTGCTCCTTGCAAATTAGAATTATTAACCGCCAGGAATTATTAACCGCAGAGAGAATAAATAATTTTTAACTCTCTGTTTTCTCCGGGATTTTACTCAATCTTTTTTCTCTGTGCCCTCTGTGTTCTCTGTGGTGAAAAAGGCCTTTGTCCTCATTTGAGATTTGTATTGTAAATCATCTCGGCAATAATCCTCTGGCTCAGGTCCCTGACGGCCTTCTCAGTGGCGACTTCTCTTTGAGACTGAATGGCCTGAATATTGTCTGCAGAAACGAATGTCTCCATAAACTCGGACCTTATCCCCTTAATCTCCCTCGTGGTACCGTCAGGCAGGCGGATTGTGATATCAGCGACAATCCGTATGCTGTATTCAACAGAAAGGTCATCTTTTATACTCAGCGTATCAAGCCTGTAATCCGTCAGGATTGCCGATACCACATAATCAGAGGTCTCAGAGGAAGAGAGACCGCTTCTCAGCAGCTCCTCCGTAAAGACATTGACGAATAAATCCTGAAGTCCCGGCTCAAAGGTATGGTTTTCAACACCAGTGATCCTTACGGATTTAACCGGCAGCCCGGATGTCCTGTGAACTGTGTAGCCGCAGGAAAGTAAAAAAGAGTATTGGAGAATGCAGATTATAAATATCAGGTTGCGGGATAATCTTTTACAGTTTTCAACCCTCATTTTCTCCAGTTCCTCAGGTGTCTTATTCCTGAATTAAACCTCTCAAGGAGCTTTTTTGCCCATACAAACTCACCTGCCAGGATAGCAAGGGAAAGGGGAATTACCACTGTTGCAGGCCCCGGAAGCACGATAAGCGCAATACCCACAAACAGCAATGTAAAGCCGATAACAATTTTTGTAACCCTTTTGGCCTGGGGAAGGGTCTTGACAGTCAGACGACTGACGAATAATTTTAGCGCCGTATTCATTTGTTATTTTTATTATAGAGGTAAAAGAGTCCTGAATACAAGAAAACTACCAGAACGGAATATATTTGTGCTAAAATGAAAATTATGCTTTATACGGTAAATCTTATATCCTTACTCCTGATTATTCCATGAAAACATATAAACCACTCTCTTTAAAATTTATCAGGAGATACTCTTTAAGGGATAGAAAGAGCAAGGTAGAGGCATCAAAGGCGGCCGGGACTTTTCCTGAAGGGGGCACATTTAAGGAATTTATGGACTCCCTGCCGGATATTCTTGCGGGCAGAGACATCAGGGAAGTGATTAATGCCATAGTCAGTGCCCGGTTGAATGACAGGCCGGTTGTACTTGCAATGGGGGCTCATCCGGTAAAGGTAGGACTCTCACCCCTCATCATAGATCTTATGCAGAAGGGGATAATAACAGCCATAGCTGCAAATGGCGCCACTGTAATCCATGACTTCGAACTTTCCTATACTGGAGAGACGTCTGAGGATGTGGCATCAGAGCTTGAAGACGGGACATTCGGCATGGCAAAAGAGACGGCTGTTATGATAAACAGGGCGATAAAAAGTGGGGCAAAGGAGAATATCGGCCTTGGAAGTGCGATAGGCAGACTGATACTGAAGGGACGAGGTTTTCACAACAGAAGGATGAGCATCTTTTCCGAGGCATACAGGCTATCAATTCCCGCTACAGTTCATGTAGCCATAGGCACGGATATTATACACATGCACCCTGAGGCAAGCGGGGAAGCCATAGGCAAGACCAGTCTTCTTGATTTCAGGACCCTTACATCCGTGGTATCCGACCTCGAAGGAGGGGTCTTTATTAATCTCGGCTCAGCAGTCATAATGCCCGAGGTCTTCTTAAAGGCCCTCACAGTGGCGAGGAACCTCGGCCACAGGGTGAAGGATATAACTACTGTTACAATGGACTTTAACAGGCATTACAGGCCCATGGAGAATATTGTGCGCCGGCCTGTTGCATCGGGGGGCCGGGGTTATTATATCACTGGACATCACGAAATCATGTTTCCGCTTCTTGCAGGAGCGGTAAAAGAAAGATTGTCGAAACATAAACAACAAAACAGTTAAACACAAGAGAACCGGCATGGACATAAAGAGACTTATTGAAGAATCCTCAAAGTATCTGATGAATACTTACAACAGATACCCACTTGTCCTGAGAAAGGGCCGTGGAACCAAGGTGTACAGCGTAGACGGCAAGGAATACCTCGACTTTGTAGGAGGTATTGCGGTTAACATCCTCGGGCATTGCCATCCCAGAGTGGTGGTGGCAATACAGAAGCAGGCCCAGAGGCTCCTGCACGTCTCCAATCTCTATCACATAGAACCACAGATAAAACTGGCCAGATTACTCGTGGAAAACTCTTTTGCCGACAAGGTCTTTTTCTGCAACTCCGGCGCAGAGGCCAACGAGGGAGCGATTAAACTCGCCAGGAAATATGCAAAGGAACATTATGGTGAGGAGAGGTTTGAAATAATCACTGCCCTCAATTCCTTTCACGGACGAACTCTTGCAACCCTTACGGCAACCGGTCAGGAAAAGTTCCATAAAGGCTTTGAACCCCTGGTTCCGGGATTCAAACACATCCCCTTTGATGACCTTGAAGCATTGAAGGAAACAATAAGTGACAACACGTGTGCCATAATGCTTGAGCCAATTCAGGGAGAAGGCGGAGTTGTAGTGCCTTCACCTGATTACCTGAAAGAGATCAGACGGATCTGTGATGAAAATGGCATTCTCCTCATACTCGACGAGGTCCAGACCGGAATGGGAAGAACCGGCAAACTCTTTGCCTACGAACACTTCGGCATAGAGCCTGATATAATGACCGTGGCAAAGGGTCTTGGAGGCGGAGTTCCTATAGGGGCACTGCTTGCCAGGGAAGAGGTGGCAGAAGCGTTTGTACCGGGCAGCCATGCTTCCACCTTTGGCGGTAACCCGCTTACAACCCAGGCTGCGATTGCCACAATTGAGACACTCCTTGAAGACGGTATCCTCCTTGAGGAATGCCGGAGACTGGGAGAATATTTTATCAGACGGCTGTCAGGTCTTAAAGATACGTTTTCAAGTATAATAGTGGAGATAAGAGGGCTGGGGCTAATGATAGGGATGCAACTGACAAGGGAGTGTGCCCCTATAGTTAAGGCCTGCATGGAAAGAGGGGTTCTGGTTAATTGCACAGCGAACAACACGCTGAGATTCACCCCCCCGCTGATAGTAACGGAAAAGGAGATAGATACGGTGACAGACATAGTTGAAGACATCCTTGCGAGGCTGTCATGAAAAGAGATTTTCTCAGACTGTGGGACTTCAGTTCAGAAGAGATCAACGGTATCGTTGAACGGGCTATTGCCCTGAAGGCCGGAGCAGATGCCAACAAATGCCCGTTAATAGGGAAGAGCCTGTGGCTGCTCTTTGAAAAACCCTCTACAAGGACGCGGATATCCTTTGAGGTTGGCATTTATCAGCTTGGGGGACAGTCCATATATATGAAACCTTCTGAAATTCAGATCGGAAGGGGTGAAAGCACTGCCGATACTGCAAGGGTCCTCTCAAGGTATCTTAACGGCATTATTATAAGGACTTTTGAACATACAAAGCTTGAGGAGTTTGCCGCCAACTCCGATGTTCCGGTAATTAACGGCCTCAGCGACCTCCATCACCCTTGCCAGGTACTGGCTGACCTCATGACCATAAAAGAGAAGAAAGGGGTACTTGAAGGCATAAAGGTTGCATATATCGGTGACGGAAATAATGTGGCAAACTCCCTTATGGAAGCCGCCGGCAGGATGGGACTGTCGCTGAATATTGCCTGTCCCGAAGGCTATGAACCGGACCTTGATATACTCGAGCAGGCAAGGAGTGGCAAGGGAGAAATTATTATTCTGAGAGACCCGAAGGAGGCAGCAGGCAGGGCGGATGTTATATACACCGATGTATGGGTGAGCATGGGGCAGGAAGATAGTGCTGAAAAAAAGAAGAGCAAATTCAGCGCCTACCAGGTTAATTCCTCGCTGCTTGCATGTGCAAAAGAGGACGTGATTGTTATGCACTGTCTCCCTGCACACAGGGGGGAGGAGATTACGGATGAGGTCATAGACGGTCCGCAGAGCGTAGTCTTTGACCAGGCGGAAAACAGACTTCACACACAAAAGGCACTTCTTGAAATACTCATAAAATAAAGCTTCATCTGGAGTCTTCCGGTAACAGGACAGCATAATTAAATATGCCTTGTGAGTGAGCCACTTTATATAATACCCCTTGGCGGAGTCGAAGAAGTCGGCGGGCTGAACATGACCGTCCTGCAATACGGTGATGACCTTATAGTCGTGGACGCGGGACTGATGTTTCCTGAAGACGAGATGCTCGGCATTGATTTCGTCATTCCAGACCTTACCTATCTCATAGAGAACCGGGAAAAGGTCAGGGCGGTGCTCATAACACACGGGCACGAAGACCACACAGGAGCACTGCCTTTTCTTATCAGGGAACTCGGTGGTTCAGTGCCTGTATACGGCACCCCCCTTACACTTGGCCTTCTTAAGGAGAAGTTGTCTGAACACAAGGTTTCCACCCCTCTCCATACCGTAAAACCCAGGGATACTGTTAAACTTGGCGTGTTCACTGTGGAATTCATACGTGTAACTCACAGCATTGTTGATGGAGTGGGACTCGGAATCCACACCCCCTATGGACTGATAGTTCATACAGGTGATTTCAAGATTGATCCGACCCCCGTGGATGGCGAGCTGCTGGATTTCTACAAGTTTTCTGAATTTGGTGACAGTGGGACATTGCTCCTGATGTCTGACAGTACCAATGCTGAAAAAGGCGGATTCACATATTCGGAAAAAGAGGTCAGAAGGGCCTTTGAAGACATATTCTCCGCTGCCCCCGGGCGGCTCATTATTGCCACCTTTGCCTCCAATATACACAGGATACAGCAGGTGATCGATGTGGCCGTAAAACACGGAAGGAAGATAGCCATATGCGGCAAAAGTATGGTATCAAATGCTCAGATAGCCCTCGACCTCGGATATCTCACGCTCCCGGCAAAGACATGGCTCAACCTGGATGAAATCAGGAAACTGCCTGACCGGGAGGTGGCCGTAATCACAACAGGCAGTCAGGGTGAACCCATGAGTGTTCTGTCAAGAATTGCAACAGGTGAACACAAGACCATCAAGATCAAGCCGGACGATACGGTTGTGCTTTCTGCAAAGGTAATACCCGGAAATGAGCGTTCCATAGGAAAGATTATAAACCATCTCTTCCGCAGGGGAGCAAATGTAATTTATGAAAAGGTTTCAGAGGTTCACGTCTCGGGACACGCATCAAAGGAAGAACTGAAACTGATGCTCAACCTTGTAAGGCCCAGGTACTTTATGCCTGTACACGGCGAGTACAGGCACCTTATCTATCACTCAAAATTAGCTGAAAAACTGAACATACCTACAGAAAATATATTTATAATGCAGGATGGAAATGTCCTTGAAATCAACAGTGAAGGGGTGAGAAAGAACGGAAAGGTTCATTCCGGAAGGATATTTATTGATGGAAAGGGCGATATCAAGGATATAGTGCTCAGGGACAGATGGAGGCTTGCCCATGACGGCATAGTCCTTGTAATCATATCAATGGAAAAACCATCGGGCCACATCACCTCAGGTCCGGACATAATATCAAGAGGGTTTGTTTTCGAAGAGGCCTCAACTGACGTAATCTCCGAGGCGAGAAGGGTGGTTGCCGAGACCATAACAGGCCTTGATCCCGAAGTGCTCCAGGACCTCACACTTCTGAAGGCCAGGATAAGAAATACCCTGAAAAAACATATTTACAAGACCATGAACCGCAGGCCCATGATAGTGCCTATTATATTTGAAGTATGATCTGATATTGCGGCAACCGTTCACTACATGATATATTTGAGAAGATGAAAAGAGAGTTAGGGAGTTCAGGAGTGGTGGAGTTGAGGAGTAAAGGAACATATAGCCTTGCTAACGCTTTGCGCTTTGCTCCATGCGCTCTGCGTCTTTCATCTTTAACGAGGTGATCTTGAAGTAATCGAGAGGCTGAAAAGAAGTTTTTTAAGCTTCTCTATAAGTCAGGACAAGGATTTGAAAAGAGTGATGGACGGGATTTTAAAGAGTATCCTGTTTATCCTGTCTGAAAATAGTTATCGTATTGCTGAAAAAACACCAAAAGGGGTCAGAATGAAACGTTGGCTATATGTTATAGCAGCCCTGTTGCTCGGGCTGACCGTTCTGTATGCATGCACTGAACTGAAGAGATCAAAGCCCATCCTCCCGCTGAACGAATACGAAAAGATGATAGCCGGACGCCTTGATGCAGAATATGTGGGAACAGAGACCTGTCTGTCAGCCTGTCATGCCCATGATGCAATCAAGGCCGCTTTTGACGCAAGCACTATGGGGGCGCAGCTCAGAAGAGAGTCAGGACTGCCCCTTGTTGACTGCGAATCATGCCATGGTCCCGGAAGCCTGGCGATCAAGGACATAACCCGGGAACTCGTTGAGGAAAACAATAAAAAGGGAATCAGGACGGAATGTAATTACAAGACCCTGATCGATATTAATAGCCTCCCGGCAATTGCAAAGAGCCTCATCTGTCTTAAATGCCATACAGGTAATGCCACCTTCAACCTCCATGAATGGAATGCCGGTATTCACGCAGTAAACGACGTATCCTGCTCAGACTGCCACAGGATACATGAAGGCCCTGACCTGAAGGTAAGACCAAAGGATACAGCCACCATGTGTTTTAAATGTCATCAGGACATAATGGCCTACTACAAGATGCCAAGCCATCATCCAGTACCTGAGGGAAAGGTCTACTGTACTGACTGTCACAACCCGCACGGAACAACATCGGAAAAGCTCCTGAAGAAGCCAACGGTTAAAGAGGTCTGCACCCGCTGCCATGGGGAGAAGGAAGGCCCTTTCCTGTACGAACATGCCGACCTGACAGAGGATTGCCTCAACTGCCACACCCCTCACGGCTCTCCCAATAATAACCTCCTTGTGGTGAGAGAACCGTTTCTGTGCCTGCAATGCCATCAGAGCCATAGAATAAATACTGCCACAGGTGAACCTAAAAGCATTGCACTGAAAGGCTTCTTCTTTACCAGATGTACAAACTGTCATAGTCAGATACACGGCACTGACATACCATCACCGGGAGGCACAGGAAGATTCATTCAATGATGAATATCCACCCCATAACAAGGACCTCAGATGTAGCATGGGGACTCTGCTTTTATCGGAATATCTCCCGTTATCTCTATGTTGTTGTAACATTTATTGTCCTGACACTACTATTCCCCGCGCCTCTCAGGGCCGAAGAAGATCCGGATTACTCGTACAGCCCCAGCTACTCTCTCGGGATTGGTTATAACTGGGCCAGCCTCGACGGCTCTCAAAGGGCAATAGAATACCAGTCAGGAATCAAGTCACCTGTCCTGAGGACAGGGATCGAGGTTTACCCCCTGCCCCACAGATTCTACCTCGATTTTCTCACTTATGAAAAAGACGACCTATACCTCGATACAGGCTATGCATACAGGGAGATACTGCTCTCAAGACTGATTATAAGGGAACTCGTACACAATCTTGACCACTACAGATTCCCTGATTCCAATCCGGATGAAGTCAAGAGAAAATATGATGACAGAAATAGAGGAGAAACGTATCAGACAGATAACAGGATAAGCGACTTCTTCTTAAGACTCAAAACCCCGGACTACCCGGTCCACCTCTATACCAGATACTTCAGGTACGATAAAGAAGGAGAAATTCAACAGAGATTTCTCATCGGGACTTTTAATGACATGACCGTAACGTCTCAGGGCAGGCAAATCGATTTCAGGACAGAAGAGTTGGTTATAGGCTCCAATGGTCATTTCGGACCTGTAGAGGTTGAGTATTCCCACGGGGAGAAAAATTTTGTTCCCAGGGGAAATACCGTTCTTGCAGACCTCTATCCTGCAACCAGTATCAGACCCGGGGATGTCTATCCCCACAACCAGATACCGGAGACACGTACATCTTCCGATTATATAAAGGTCCACTCATCTTACACCGGCCGTATTACTGCCTCGGCATCTTTTGGCAGTGTCAGACAGTCAAACCAGGACAGCAGTGTAACGAGGGATATGATTCTAGGGGCAGGCCAGTTAAGTTATATACCAATGGCCGAACTATCATTCTTTCTCAGGTTCAGTTACAGGAATACGGATGAGAATGCTCCTGCAACTACCGTCCTCAAGGGTCTCAGCAACGAGCTGACGTATGAAGTACGCCCCCCTCTGGATGTCAGGCGCAGGGAGGTCTCACTAAATATCAGGGCACGACCCTTAAGGGGCATTAATCTTGCGGGCATTTACTCTGTCAGCAAAAAAGACCGCTCTGATACTGAGGAGTGGTTGCTGGCTAACAGGGACACAACAGTAAACACTCTTACCCTTAAAGTCTACGGTACGTTATTGAAGGGAGTAAAGTTCAGAACCCGTTATAAATATAGTGACCTCAGAAATCCGGTCTATAACACAGAGCCTGACCTGTCCCATGAACTCAGTTTTTATACAAGTTATTCTCCGTTTCCCGGAATCCTGACCGTTCTGACCTATAACCTTAAAAAAGAGATGCGGGACAACCTCAGGTTCATAGACAATGCCACGGATATCCCTTTGGAGACTGGACAAAGGAATAACACCACCAACAATATACTCGGCCTCATCATGCTCACTCCAGGAGAAAAGACATCCGTTACCCTGGAATGCGGATACTACAGGAATAACCTGAGACAAACACTGATGTATTCCACATTTTCAGGCGACGGCTCTTCCACCCCCGGTGATGCAATTACAGAAAACGGTGTACCTTATAGTGATGAATCAACCTCATATTCTATCGGTGTAACTCACCAGATCAACGACAGGACGGATATTTCTGCCGGCATGGGACAAACACATTCAAAGGGGAAATTCCGGACCAGTAATCCGCTATCTGATGATATTGCCTCGTTCTCCATGCTAAGGATAACAGAGACCACTGTTTCCCTCAGGAGCAGCTATGCAATAATCAACGGCTTTGGTATCGAGACAATGCTGGGTCTCAGAGACTATAATGACAGGATAGACGACTATAACGATGGTAAGTTCTACCAGGCAGTTTTAGTCCTGACAAAGAGGTGGTAAAATAAGAAGGCTGATACTATCAACCCTGATCCTTCTCACAATCCTCGCAGGCACTCTCCATGCTGCAACAAAGGAGAAGATTATTGCGGGTGTGGTCTTCTCAGGCGACCTGCCCTTTTACAGGGAAATACACGAGGAACTCGTCAGGAAACTGCTTGAGAAGGGATATGACCAGAAGATCCGGTTTATTGTACAGAGACCCAACCCTGATACACTTGCCTGGAGCAATGCCATAAGAAAGGTAATCGCCTATGATGCCTCTCTCATAATCGTTTACGGTTCCGGAGCTGCCCGTGCTGCTCTGTATGAGTCCTCCTCGATTCCAATTATCTATGCTGCAGTATATGAACCTGAGAGGTCGGGAATAAAAGGAAAAAACATACGAGGCGTTGGGTACAAGGTTCCTGTATCAAGCATCATCCGCTATCTGAGAAAAACCGGTAATATCAAAAAGATAGGCGTATTATACTCAACGTCTGAACCAAGCACCAAAACCCAGTACAACGATGTAAAGGATGTATGTAAAAACCTGTCTATCGATGTTGTGAAGATACCCGTAAAAAGGCCGGGAGAGATTGGTGAAAGATTAAGGCTCTTATCCTATGACAGTCTCCTGATTACAAGCAGTGCACTTATAAATAAATATTTTCCGGACTACATTCTGGTTTTCAGGAAAAAGTCTGTTCCCCTGGTCTCAATCATGGAAGGACTTGAAGAATATTCTCTCATAACTCTTTCCACCAACCCACACAAACAGGGGGCCATATTGGCCAAAAACATTATCCAGTTCATAAACAACGGTGACATAGACAGTATCAAAAATACTGCCCTGTTAAAGAACTCCCTCACCTTTAACATGAGACTTGCCATAGAACTTGGCCTGGATATCCCTGTAGAACTATTAACAGAATCAGACAGGGTGATAAAATAATGATTAGATCTATTGTCATAGCAACATTATTCTGCTTTATCTTTTCCACACAAATACCCAGGGCCCATGCAGAAGACAGGGAACTGCTGATAGGACTCATTCCGGAGCAGAATATATTTAAGCAGATAGAGAGATACAAACCCCTGGCCAGGTACCTTTCGGAAAAAACAGGGATAACGGTCAGGTTAACGATACTGAGCCGCTATGGTGATATTATAGACAGGTTCGTTCAGCGGGGACTGGACGGTGCATTCTTTGGGGACCTGACAGGCGCCCTTGCCATAGAAAAACTCTATATAGAACCTGTAGTGCGCCCTGTGAATTTAGACGGGTCGACTTACTCCTATGGTTATATAATCGTAAGAAATGACAGCGGGATAAAGACTGTAGCTGACATGCGGGGAAAAGTTTTAGCCTTTGTGGACAGGGCAACAGTGACAGGCTATCTTTTCCCTCTATCCTATTTCAGATCTCACGGAGTAAAAAACCTGAATGATTTCTTCTCGGAGTTTTATTTTACCGGAAGCCATGATTCCTCTGTTTATGCCGTACTTGATGGAAGGGCTGATATAGGTTGCGTAAAAAATACCATTTATAATAATCTCATCTCCAGGGACCCGACAATCAAGACTGAATTAAGGATAATTGCAAAATCTCCTCTTATGCCTGAAAGCACATTATGTCTGAGAAAGGACCTTCCGGAAGATATAAAAAAGATGATAAAAGAAGTGCTTCTAACAATGGACCGCAACGATGAGGGCAGGCAGATTCTTGCAAAACTGCAGGCAAGAAGATTTATAGAGGCATCTGTTGAAGACTTCAAGCCAGTTTATGAAATGCTGAAAACAGTTGGAGAGGATATAGAAACATACCAGTACAGGGTCAGATGAAAGAAAAAATTTTAAGGCTTTTTACTGCCGGAGCCCATAAATGCGTAAAAAAATAACACAATATCTCTTGCTCATCTTTCTGCTTTTCGCCCTCAGCGGAGGAATAGCAATTACGGCATTATCTCAGGTCACAAGAGACCTGAATAGCCTTATAACCCTTCATAAAATCGAAATCATACGTCAGAACCTCGTAATCAACCTGCAAACAGTACAGACCAACCTTTACACAATAGGGACATCTTTTGGTCCTGACCTGGATGTAATCGTCGACAACGTCAACTCCCTCGACAAGGCAATTACCACTTGTACGGGATGTCACCATAGCGCGGTACTTACCAGGAAATTGCTCAGGTTAAAGAGATTCACCGAAAAATACAAGGAAGCGCTCAGTGCCTTTATAACTACTACGGCAAACCCTGATCGGGTAAAAAGACTGCAGATGGCGACAGCAGAGATAGGAGAAATGCTGTTACAGAACACACGCGAGATGGCATTCATCACCAATCAGAAACTCAAGGAGAAGTCAGGAATGGCCTTGCGTAAAGTTGAACGCATAAAACAGATTCTCCTTGCAAGTCTCCTGGGTATAATGCTGACAGGTGGCATTATAGCGGTTAACCTTACAAGCGAGATACTCAAACCAATACGGGAACTCTCTAATGCCGCAAGAGAGGTTGCTTCAGGCAACCTCGGTTACACTATAGATTCTTCCGACACTACCGAGTTTGGACATCTTGCCAAAGTTTTCAATGAGATGAGCATCTCCCTGAAAGAAGGGCATGAGAGGAATATGAACTACATGATGAGGCTAAGTGGATTATACAGACTGACCCTTTCCTTCCATATGGTAACCAACAAACAGGATATCATAAGGGAGATGGTATTCGGTGTTGCCGAAATCATCAAGGCAGAGAAGATTCTTGTATTTCTATATAACAGGGAGAACGACAGGTATGCCTCGGCTTTTCCTGCCTATGGCTTTACTGACAGCGATGTTGAAAACTGGTCTTACGAACCCTCTTTCATAAACAATCTTTACCTTAAAAGCAACAAACGGTCCATAATTATCCAGCCCGAAGACCGTATAACGAAACAACTCCTGTTTAGAGGAAATGACAATATCCGCAATCTGGCAGTAATATGGCTGAAACAGAAAGGAATACTTACAGGTTTTCTCATGACCATCAATAAAGAAGGAGAGGATTTTGACGAAGAAGATATCAGGCTTCTCAGCGTAATTGCAAATAACTTCTCGGTTGCCATGGATAACGCCCAGCTTTACAGGAGCCTGCACACCCAGATGCAGAAACTCAAAGACACGCAGGAACAGCTGGTGCAGGCTGCCAAACTTGCGGCTATAGGTGAACTTGCTGCCAACATTGCCCACGAAATCAATAATCCCCTGACAAGCATACTCGGATATGCAGAACTCATGAGGGAGGAAGAAGATGTTGAGAGTATCATGCGCGATCTTGAGATTATAGAATCCGAATCTCTCAGGGCAAGAGATATAGTCCGGCAGTTACTGGAATTCTCAAAAAAATGGCCTCTCGAAATAAGCAAGGTTGATGTAAACAGGCTACTTAAAGAGGTAATCGATCTCGTCTCTCTCAACCTCAGGGATTCCGAAATTAATATCATCGAGGACTTTTCGCAAATACCACAGATAAATGCAGATGCAAATCAGCTAAAACAGGTCTTCCTCAACCTGATCAATAACGCGGTACAATCAATGACTAACGGCGGCACTCTCAGCGTCAGGACCGAGAAGATAGACAACTCGGTGATGATCGAGGTCTCTGACACAGGCACCGGCATTCCAGACAACGTAGCCCAGAAGATATTCGAACCCTTCTTTACAACCAAAAAGGACAGGGGGACAGGACTGGGGCTACCGATAAGTTACAGGATAATCAAAAAACACGGAGGTAAAATAGAGGTTAAAAAGAGGGTGGATAAAGGGACAACCTTCAGGGTAATATTGCCAATCAGGCTATCTTCTTTACAAATATCTCCTTAGCAATATCGATATCAATTGCAACAGTGGTTTCATCAACCTGAACCACAACTGACGGCCATTTCTGAAGGAGCTTTAACTTGGAACCGGCATTTATGCCTATGGAATTCAACCTGTTAAGACGGGACGGGTCTGAAGGAACGATATAGACAATCCTGCCCCTTTGCCCAACTTCAAAATCAGCAAGCCTCATAACCAGAGGTTCCACATCTACCCGGTATTTCTTGCAGCACTCACCTCTTGGAATGGGCTTGTCGTGAGGACATGTAGGAGGGTGGCCAAGAA